>Ga0325402_1000104_pt1 | contig 41274 bp, 19 predicted proteins | sample PopdelMetagenome_22_FD_207212 | JGI IMG/M metagenome (GOLD analysis project Ga0325402, IMG submission 207212) | Populus deltoides microbial communities from Bellville, Georgia, United States - Xylem-PdKOR-R3 | ecosystem: Host-associated > Plants > Phyllosphere > Stem > Wood/Secondary xylem... | reverse complement strand
GAGATGCCTTGCTTTTCTACTTTCTAGTTCTTTTCTTGTTTACTTTAATATCAGGTTTAAACTTGTAAGGGGAGTGGATATGTGGAAAGCTGGAAGCACACACGACACAAAACAAGTGGGATTTGTTTCAAACCTCCAAAGGATCTCTGTCTCGGTCTGTATATTGATGATGCCATTGTGACGCTATTGGAAACCTAGCGGCAACGATATTTATTATAAATCAAAACTATATAAAAAATAAAAAACTAACGGATTTGTTCCAAGACTTTAAAAAAAAACTCAAAGATTTTATCATATGTCAAAACCTTGGAATATCAAGTAAAATCAGATACTGAAATATTTAATTTTTATATCCACGTGTCTTGAAAATATAAGCCAAGCAATTCCATTTAAGCTTGTTTGGAGTATAGTTGCGGTTGTTTTTCAAAATGTTTTTTACTTGAAAATATATCAAAATAATATATTTTTTATTTTTTAAAAATTATTTTTAACATTAGCACATCAAAATGATTTAAAACATTAAAAAATTTAGCACATCAAAATGATTTAAAACATTAAAAAATATTAATTTGAAGCAAATTAAAAAATTAAAAAATTTTAATTTTTCAAAAATGTTTTTGAAATGTAAAAACAAGGATTGTTAGTTCTAAATTTTAATTTTTATAAAGGAAAGAATCTTAAAAAAATAATTATAAAATTCTTTAAATTAAATAAGAAAAATAAAATTATAAAGATAATATTTAATATCCTAAAATTGCTCTCATATTTTTAAATCCAAAATGTATTGACTACCTCATTATTGATGTTACAAGTTAGGAGCCTGTTTAGTAATATAATAATTATTATTTTTTAAATAATTTTTCATATCAAAATATATACCTTAATTTCAAAGATTAGCTTATGCAGGCAAATTCAAACTGATTCCTTCCTTTAAGAACAAAAAAATGAAAAGAAAAAAAAAAAGTGAACACAGGTGCTGGCATCATCCCATGCAAAAGGAATTGAATCAAAGAAAATTAATTCAGTCTCCTTGTGCTAAAAAAGATTGTCAAGTCTCTGAATTTTTATATAAATTAAGAAAGATATTAATTGATATACCATGTTGCCAATTATTCATACTTTTCTAAACTATCCTCTTTTAACAATAGATGATTTTTTTAAAAAAAGAAATTAGATTTAATTAGAGGTGTTATAGAAAAATAAATAAATATTATCACGTTTGAATTCTTACAGAAATTAAAAAAAATATTAATTGATATACAATTGAATATATCATGTAATCAATCAATTGGTTCCACGTAATACTGATTTTATTCATATAAAACATATTTATTATTAGTAAATGCTTTCTTTATATATAATATTCATTTATTTTTAATTAATTAATATAATATTTTATTAATGAATTTAAAGTAAAAATAAAATCTGCGGAACAAAAATATTTTACATAGAAAATTATAAAGTTGTTATAATGATGAGATTCTTATTGCATTAAAGCATTGTTCTTAAATGTTCTTGATCAATGTTCTATTAAGACTAGACTATAATTAAAGTTGTTGAAATTAATGCATATTATGTTCCTTTCTTTATGAAAGGAAACAGTTGCTCTCATAAACTGAAGTATAAGGGATATCTGGAACTAATATGTTGGTGTTTGTCAGATTACATGTACACTGATCTGACTCACAAGTGAATTTCATATGAAGAGATCACTTATGTCTATGAAAAGGCTAATGTGACAATTGTGTAAGTGATTCTTAAACTTGATATCGTTAAGTTATCATATATAAAGAATGTTATATTGTGATCCTAACCACACGTTGCCCTAACCATGGATAACAAACAGGCAGATATTGAGTATAACATTTGAATGTAAGTTGAGGTTTCTTAATGAATTATGTAAATGTTATGTAATTTAGAAATGTGAGAATTTAGGTAAGAAAAATATTTTGTAATCCAAGACAGAAAAAATGATGGTGAAGGATACAACCATGGTATTTGTAAAAGGACTTATAAAGGTTTGCAGCAACTATCTAGGTTTTGAACATCTAATTTCCTTTGATGGCTCGAGAGAATTGACTTACATATGTTCATAATTATCCAATTAGAATGGCATGCTAGGGATGTATGTTTATATATAATTGTTATGTATGATATATCACTAATGCCATTGAATGAGATGTAATTAAAATAATAAATCTCTCATTAATATATTAAGTACATGTTGAGAATATGATTTATTGTCTCTGGATTTTATATGCATAAAACTAGAGTTTTATTCATGGATAACTTGTTAAGTTATTCAAAGTTACTGTTAATTGAATATGTTTAATGTTATAAAATTAGGACCTACTTAATTAATTTATATAATTCAGATGAGTTACTTATGATCATACAAGATTAGAGGCAATAGTTAAGCGAAACATATATAATATGTTTAGACATATAGTTGTTACCAAACTAATATAAGAGTCACATATATATGTGATTGATAAGCTATTTTATCTATCTAATTTAATTTATTTAGATTTTTGAGTTACTTAAGGTCATATAAATTAAATGAGATCCTACTTCACTAGGAGACTTAAGCGAGATTTTCTTAATTAATAATGAAGGCTATTAATTTATAAGAAAATAGTGGGAGATCAAGTTAAGATTAAAGACCTTATATGAATTCGCTTATAAATATTTATGCATGGAACCAATACTAGCTATCTTTACATGAATAGGTTGATAGATTACCATGAGTAGTAACATATCTCTATATAACATAGATGATGCTAATAAATTGATTGAACCAAACTTCTTAAACTAGTACCAAAACATGAGAATTGTTCTTAAGTAAGAAAGAATGTTATATATTTTTGAAAATTCAATTCCTCTTGTCCTTGATGAGAAAGTTGATAACAAAGTTAGGACTAAATATCAACGTCATATTTATAATGATGAGCAAGTAGCATATATGATGTTAGCCAGCATGACACTTGAACTTTAAAGACATCATGAAAATATGAATGTCTGTATAATAATTATACATCTCAAAAAGTTGTTTTATGTGACTAGATGCACTGAGAGGTATGAGACCTTTAAATAATTGTTTTGGTGTAAGATGATAGAGGGTTCCTCAGTGAACACCTATGTGTTGTAAATAATTGGCTATTTTAAAGAAGTTGTGCCAATTGAGCTTTGTCATTGACCATGAGTTACGTGTTCACTTGGTCTAATAGTATAAGCATAAAAACCTATTTGGGGCATCAATAATGACAAAGGTATTTGTTATCATTATAACAATGAAAACCATTATAGAAGAAACTACAAAGATTATCTCGCAACCGTGAAGGCTAAAAAGCATATTAAAGCTTATGCTTTATGTACGTCTATAACTAAATAAATGCAAAGTGGACCTATAAGTTGGCAATGAAGTAAGGGTTATTGCATTAACTTTATAAAATGGACTGATACTAGAACTTATAATTGTTATTATGTTATAGCACTTCTTAGAAACAATGTATCCATTTCTGAATGGATTTAAATTTATTATTGAAGGCAAATGTTGTTCTTTATATAATAATAATAATGTTTATTATGGATTTGGTACTTATACAAATTCTTTGTATATACATGATCTTAAAATGCTCAAATTCAATATAAATAGCAAAAGGAACATATTAGATAATCAATATATATATTAATAATGACATTGTAGACTATGTCATATTAATGAAACAAAAATTACTAAGTTACATAAAAAAAAAAGATATTTGATCATTTTGATTATGAATCGTATAAAACTTGTTAAGCTTGTTTAATTATTAAGATGACCAAAACACCCTTCACTAAAAAACTGAAAGATCTAATACATTATTTGGTCTAATATATACAGATGTATGTGGACTAATAATGATTTTTGTCATAAATGAATATACACGTTTCATCGTTAATGACCATATTGGACATGGTCATGTGTATTTGAAAGGTTGAAAGACTTCAAAAATAAAGTTGAAATAAAAATTAGAAAGAGTATCAAGATACTTTGATCGGATCAAGGTGATGAATACTTCAGCCAAGATTTTCAAGATTATTTAAAAAAGAATGATATTCTCTCATAATGAGCACCTCCTAGAGCACCACAACATAATGGAGTTTCTGAAAGGAGAAATCACATCGTATTGGATATGATGCAATCCATGATGAGCTATATAGACCTTCCACCTTTCTTTTAGGGTCATGCTTTATAAACTACTACTAATTACCTTTTAAAAAGAGTTCCATCATAATCTATCGATAAAACTCCATATGAGATATGGAATGGTAGGAGACCAATCTTAACATTCTTAAAGATTCGAGATGTAATGTTTATGTGAAGCATATTATATCTGAAATGTTAGGAGCTAAGTTAGATAATTGTAAGTTTGTTAGATATCTAAAAGAGTTAGTTCAATATTATTTCTACCATCCCGTTGAGAAAATTGTCTCAAATTATGCTGCATTTTTAGAGAAAGAATTTGTTTTTGAAATGAGTAGTGAAAGGAAAATAGAACTTAAAGAAGTTTAAGAACCACAAACTAACATCTAAATAGAATCAAAACTCGAGACTATAACATTTGATGTTCAACTTGAAACTCAAGAAACACAATAACTCTTTAGATCTAGTAGGACACATCATGCACCATTGAGATATTAACTTCTCGTGGAAATTAATGATGACAAATTATTTATACTTGATGAGCCTACCAATTATATGAAAGCAATATCTAATATTGATTCTGAGAAATGGCTTGAAGCCATGAAATCTAAAATGGATTACACGTACACCAACTATGTATGGACTTTAGTTGATTCACTTGAAGAGATAAAACCCATTAGATGTGAGTGGGTCTTTAAGAAGAAAACTAGCATGAATGGCAATATACAAACATACAAAGCTAGATTAATTTACAAAGGTTACATACAAAGACAAGGGGTTGATTTTAATGAAACTTTCTCGATAGTAGCTATGTTAAAATCAATAAGTATTTTCTATAGTTGTATACCATGATTATGATATTTGATAAATGGATGTCAAGACTGCATCTAGAATGAAAAACTTCTTAAAGATATGTATATGACACGACCTGAAGGTTTTGAATCTAAAACATTTACTAACAAAGTATGCAAGCTATAAAAATCCATTTATGGACTTAAGCAAGGTGCAAGGAGTTGGAATATCCATGAAGAGATAATCAAATAGTTTGATTTCATCAAAAATATAGATGAACCTTGTGTTTATAAAAAAAAGTTAGTGAAAATAAAGTTATTTTTTTTAATATTATATATAAATGGCATATTATTGATAGGAAACAACATTCTTTTACTCTAATCAATAAAGATCTGATTGTCTAAGAATTTCTCCATGAAGGATATGAGAGAAGTAGCCTATATATTAGGAATAAAGATCTATAAAGATAAATCTAGAAGGTTGTTTGAATTGTCTTAATCCACATACATAGACAAGATGCTAAAATAGTTTAGCATCAAAGAATCCAATAAAGGATACTTACCTATTTTGCAAGGAATACATCTTTTCAAAGATATATGTTCTAAGACATAAATCGAAAAAGATAGGATGAAAAGGATACCATATGCTTCGGCTATAGGATCCATTATGTATGCGATATTAGTTACAAGACCAGATGTATCTTATGCTTTGTAGATACCAATCTAATCCAGGTCATAGTAATTGAAAGATAGTAAAAAATATTCCTAAGTACTTAAAAAGAACTAAGAATGTATTTCTGGTCTATGAAAGACATGAACTATAAGTTTATAGTTATTCAAATGCTAGTTTCGAATATGATATTAATGATAGTAAATCTCAGTCAAGATATGTTTTTACTTTAAATGGTGGTGTTGTAAGTTGGAAGACTTCCAAATAAAAGACCACAACATATTCTACAACTGAAGTTGAATATATCTTTGTGTCTAAGACAACAAAAAAGAATGTTTGGATCAAGAAGTTCATTACTAAATTAAGTGTAGTTCCTAACATTATTGATCTTATAGCCCTATACTTTGATAACAATAAAGTCATTGCGCAAGTAAAGGAACCAAAGTCTCATCAAAGATCCTAACATGTACTTAAGTAATTCTTTTAATTAGGGAAATCATAAAAAGGAAAGAGTAAAGATAGAACGAGTATCCACTAAAGAGAATCTTGTAGATCCTCTCACCAACGCATTGTCCCAACAAAAACATGATCATCATATAGAGGGATATGATATTAGATATATGAGTGATTAACTTTAGTGCAAGTGGAAGATTGTTAGTGAATAGATGCCTTGTAACCAATCAGTTAGTTACATGTAACACTAGTTTTATTCATGTAAAACATATATATTATTAATTAAGGCTTTCTTTATATTTTATTAATGAATATAAAGTAAAGATAAAGTATGTGGAACAAAAATGTTTAGCATAGGAAATTATAAAGTTGCTATAATTATGAGATTCATATTGCATTAAAGCATTATTCCTAAATGTTCATAGTCAATATTATATTAAGAATAGACATTAATTAGAGTTGTTTAGATCAGTGCATATTATGTTTCTTCTTTTATGAAAAAAAAATAGCTTCTCCTATAAATTGAGATATGAGAGATATAATAAACTAATATGCATGTATTTGTTAGATGGCATGTACACTGAACTGACTCGCAAGAGAAATTCATATGAAACGATCACTTATGTCTATGAAAAGGCTCACATGATAGTTTTATAAGAGATCCTTAGACTTGAGATCACTAAGTTATCTATATAAGAAGTGTTATACTTTAATCCTAATCATATGTTGTTCTAATCAAGTGTAATAAATGAGTAGATATTTGATATAACATAAACTATATGAAGATATTTGAGTAGTCAAGAGAGGATTCATCACCCTAGGTGCATTAGGAAAAATATTTTATCTATTATTAAATAGTATTGATTGTAAGATCCTTGGCTAAGGTAGAGTGAGATTTGAAAAGAGTTTCAAATCTTATTTAAAGAATTAATAACTATAGTGTTGAGAACTAAAATGATTTAATAGGGTAGACATATTTCATGCTATAATGTTTAAATCAAAATATTCTTGATAAAGGGATAATAATTACACTAAGAAACTATTCACTAAAAGGTTAAGTCAAACCACTTGTAACTTTCTTAATATTTGTGAGATCATGACAAGTTGCTAGATATTATACTTGATCTTTAAATATAAATCAATCAATTATTGAATTCATAATAAATTAAATTATTTAATTTATGTAATCCTATGTTATTTAGAATTATGATTTATAATTGGGAATTTATTAGAGAATCTAATGGGTCATACACATTAGAACAATTGGTCAAAAATTAAAATGGGATGATTAATAAAAAATGACTTGATTGCATATAAATTTTTGAAATTGAGGATTGAAATATAATTAATACAACGGATTACAATTCTAAACTTAGAAAAAATCAAGTAAAGACTTAATTGAATAAGGTGATATTATTTAAAGGAAAAATTGATATTTTTTCATTTATAGGATTTTTCAAGTTTTCTTATAAATAGAATGTTATGCCTCTTATTTTAAGGTGAGTATAGTACAATATAGAAACAACACATAAAAGAAAAAAGCTAGCACAAAAAAGTATAGCATTCTCTCTCTCTCTCTTACAAGAGTTTAAGAGATTTCTCTTTGCTGGGTCATGTGAATTACCGTTAGAGGTCGGACATTTGGACGACTTTTGATTTGCAACAATATATGATCTTTAGGTAGTCCTTGCATAAACCCTAAACAATTCTAGATCTATATAACAGGATCTTTAAGACTCCTATGAAATTATAAATTTATTGTTTTCATTGCATATATGTGTTTCGTGAAACCCAATAACAATATCATCAATTTTTTATTCATACTTTTCTAAAATACCAATTTTCAATGTTGGATTTCTAATAAAAAAAATCTTTAGTTAAGGGTGTTGTAGTAGAATTAATAATTTAATGTTTAGATGAGATAATAATTTTGAAATGAACAAAAAAATAAAAATAAAGGCATATAGAAACTCAAATAATTGTTTTTACACTAAAGAAGAAGTAGGAGGAATTATTTAATATATAAAAAACTCTACCCACTTTTCAAAATATAAAGCCCGTGAATCATATTTACAATGAGTCTCATATTTTAATGAAAGAATATAGTATAACTCATGACATACATGATAATTTCTCGAGGGAATAGTTTATTTAGGGCGTAATGGTTTACTTGGGTTATCCAATGATAACATTCATCACACAATCTAGACAAATTTTACAACCAATATATATATATAATGGTGGAAAAAAAGGGGTCATATTTGTTGACTTGATTGATAAACATTTGAAATCATAGGTGATAATGTTTCAAAATCCAATATGCTAAACAATGAAGGATTTTTTATATGTTTGGATAGAGCATGATCACACGTTCATGTTAATATTCTTTTTTTTCCAAAGCTTAAAAAGTTTATTATTGGTGATAGAAGACCTAACATGTGCAAAACTGTCCCTTTTGGTGGGATTTAGGGATCCTCTAATTATAAAGTTGGTGAATTTTAATAAGAGATTGCAATAAATAAAATAATGAACTTTAAATTCCTAAAAACAAGAGTATTTGTTTTTAGTTATGTATGATAAATGCTCTGCAAAATTAGAGTATGAATAGAGAATAGGAAAAATATAAACCCTTTACCTGGGTAGTTTAAAAGGTATATATAGTCTCTAAACTTTGTCAAGTTGCTTGAATGAAGGGGTTGAAGCGTCATTTTCTCCTAATAGCATTAATGAGAGATAAATATCCCTTACACAACAATAATGAAGGATAAATATCCCTTGCACAATATTAATGAGAATGAATAGAGAACAAGAAAAATATTAACCCTTTACCTGGGTAGTTTAGAAGGTATATATAGTCTCTAAACTTTATCATGTTGCTTGAATGAAAGGGTTGAAGTGTTATTTTCTCTTGATAGCATTAATGAGAAATAAATATTCCTTACACAACAATAATAAAAGATAAATATCCCTTGCACAATATTAATGAGGGATAAATATTCCTTATACAAAATTAATGTTGATTTAATAAAGATATATATCACTTACACAATATTAATGAGGGATACAAATCTTTTATACAAAATTAATGTTGATAGAAATATAGTAGGCTCTTCGAACACTTATATGCACCTAGGAATGAAGGGAGATAATAATTCTTAACTTTAACATCTTATGTTAAAAGACATGAGAATAAACAAATAAATCCATATGACCTAACATGAGGCATAAAAATATTATCAACTTTATATGTATTTAGTTTGGAATAATTCCAAACCCAAGGGTGATGGATCTAGCACCTTGCCAGACCCATATATATTTGAGCTTAGTACTTAGCTGAAACTAAGGCAGTTGGATCTAACATCTTGCTAGACTCGCATACATTTAGGCTTAATGCATAGGTGAAGCAAAAGCAGTTGGGCTCGACACCTTGCTAGACCCACATGCACATGGGCTTAATGCATAGCTGAACTCAAGGATGTTAGGTCTAGCACCATCCCAAACCCACATGCACTTGGGCTTAATGCGTAGCTAACCCCAAAGATGTTTGGTTCTAGCACCTTGTCAGACCCACATACATTTGGGCTCAGCATGTAACTGAACTCAACGATGTTTGGTTTTAACACTTTTTTAAACCAACATATACTTGAGCTCAGCGCTTAGCTGAACCCAATAATATTTGATTCTGCAACTTATCATATCCATAAGCATTTGGGCTCAACGCGTAGTTTAACCTAAGGATGTTTAGGTCTGGCACATTGCATAGACTCATATGCACTTGGGCTTAACACGTAGTTAAACCTAAGTATATTGGCTATGAAACATTTCTAGACCTATATGCACTTGGGCTTAACATATAGTTGAACCCAAGAATGTTGAGACTGACAATCATATGCATTTGGGCTTAACGCATATCTGAACCTAAGGGTGTTGGGTTTAGCTTCTTGCATGACTCATATTATTTGGAATTAGCATTTAGTTAACCCTAAGGAGGTTGAGTATGACACCTCGCTAGACCCACATATACTTAGGCTCAACATCTAACTAAACGAAAGGATGTTGGGCTTGGAAGCCAGGCCAATGTCATTTGAGCTTGGCATTCTGCCAAGCCTAGATACGTTGAGTTATTACCATGCCTTTAAACCTAAGTATATTGGCTATGAAACATTTCCAGACCCACATTCACTTGGGCTTAACATATAGTTGAACCCAAGGATGTTGAGACTGACAATCATATGCATTTGGGCTTAACGCATATCTAAACCTAAGGGTGTTAGGTTTATCTTCTTGTAAGACTCATATGTATTTGGGCTTAGCATTTAGCTAACCCTAAGAAGGTTGAGTATGACACCTCGCTAGGCCCACGTATACTTAGGCTCCGCACCCAACTAAACCAAAGGATGTTGGGCTTGGAAGCCAGGCTAATGTCATTTGTTGAGTTATTACCATGCCTTTGGCTTTTTTAATCATAAGCTTTTAAGTAAACATATTAAAAATATATTGATCCATCAGTAGCCTCCTAAGTCTTTGTGTATTTACTATGTAAATATTAGAAAAGTTATCAGCTTTAATGAAAGACTTTTACCTTCCACATGATATTTTTTTTTGTCATATGTAAAACTATTGGGATTTTTCATGGCCAAATCGCTTGTACTTATTGAAAAATATGGTGGCCAAGTGACCTATCTTCAATAAAAGAGATGTTTATTGGGAAATAAAACGGCAGTATGTATTTAATGTAGTAATTGAGTATATTCTTGGAGATCTAAAATGACATAAAAAGTTATTCATCCAACATTTAGGTGAAAAAATATTTTCTTTATAACCCTAGTTGTTCTTGCTTTTCTTTTTTTATTTTTACTTTCATTATTTTTAATCTCTGTAAAAGAGCAGTTTTGTTAAAGAACCCTTGAGTCAGTTTCACTCTATTTTAATAAAAAAAAAACCACTATCTCAAGTATCTCTCGCTAATAAATTTATTTCTCTTTCTTTTGTGAATAGAAAAATGGACCCAAAAAAAGTTAAAGCTAACCCTAAGAATATGGATATTACTGCCTCCAATAAGGAGTTCAGGTTCCAACCTAAAACTAGAGGACGGAGGTCCATCAAACTAGGCCCCAAAACTAGAAAGGGTGGAACCCTAGTATCCACCTCTGGTTTGGGGGAAATAGTTCCCCCTATAATAGAAGTTCTTCCCCTACTATTGCTAAGGAACCTTAAGGGAGGGCAAGGCTACCCCAGGCTCCTAAAGATGATGCCCTAGCACTTTGAATGTACAGAAGATGACATTTGTCAATGGTTGGTAACTAGGAGAGTATAAAGCCTAACTGCCTGCCATTTTAAGTGTATTAACCAACTAATCTTAGGTTTTTTCCAAAGTCAATTTGAAATTACCATCCCCATTTGCATGTATGATATAGGATACACCTTCCCTCTCCACGAGTTTGTGAGGGAAGTATTCAGGTATTATAGCTTAGGTCTAGGCCAACTACATCCTAATAAATGGATAATCCTAACCGCTTTTAATAAATTTCATAAGCTCATTGGGATCGAGCCTGCTGTATTTTTATAACTTGTTACCATTTGATTGTTGGGATTAATGGTGGCAATGACCCACAAGAGCTATAGAGAGGACTCTGTAGGGTAAGCCTGCGCATATCAAGAAGTGAGTTGTGCAATCGCACTAGAAAGACCAAGTCATTCTAATATTTGGTGAGTTGTGAATTCTCACTAGGGAGACTATGTCATTCCTTGCCAAGGTAAGTTGTGCAATCACACTAGAAAGACCGAGTTAATTCCATCCTTGGTGATTTGATGAAAGATTTTTTAGTATCACCTAGAGAAAATGAAGACATTGTCATTTATATAGAAGTGTAAACCCCCGGTCAAAATATTACGGTGTTAGAAAAATATTAGAAATTGAACTAACGACAAAATGAGACAAAAATAAAAGAACTATGTTTTTAAGAATAAAGAAATAATCTCAGGGCTTACTTGAGTAACTAGTATGTTCCACATGAAAATGGTATAAGAAAATTCAAAATTTTGACGTAAATAACCTACTTACTAGTTTTTTGGTAATGAATATAATTTTCAATCTCATCGTTGGATCGAGCTAAACATTTACGAGTAATGTCTTAACATATTTTTCTATTTTTGGGTAGAATTTTAGGGTGATTGGAGTTCAGGAAGATCATGTAAAACTATCAAATGCTAGACAGAAAAACTAGAGAATTCATTAATGGCATTTTTTATAAATAAGGTGATGAGCTGACAATTCCTGCAACTTCTTCTTTTTTTTCTTCTTAAGGTAAGCCAGAACTAAAAGAAATTAAGAGAAGGGAAGAAGAGAAAAAGAAAAAAAAACTAGAGAGCTTTTCTTAAACAAAATACTTGAGAGAAATCATGTTTAGGGTGGAGGAGTGATTAAACATACAAACAAAAGATTTAAGCTTATGAAAACAAGTGAGAAGAAGAGAAACTAAAGGTGAAAGTTTCAACCAATAAGGGAGAAAGAGAAGGTGTGGAAAAATCTCACCAGGTTAGCATTCAAAGTTCATAATCTTGTTGGGTAAGGTTTTATGAACTTGTTTCTATAAGTTTAAATGGAGATTAATAGAGTTGTGTAAAATTTCTAAATTTTAAATTTAGGTTCATGATTGATGAATTAGGAATCTATGATATTGTGAATATGTGATTAGCTTGACATGAGATAAATGTGAAGTAGTTTAAATTAATGACTTATAGAAGAAACAAAACTTGAGAATTTTGAGAAATGAAGGGTCGGCCATGTGTAGGAAAACAAAATAGGAATTTGTAGGAGTTAAATCAATGTTTGTTTATTGTGTATCTGATGTTTATGGATAACTATATGATAAGTTGAATTGGATTTCAATTAATCCAACTAAAAGTCAGAGAATTGAAGAAATTTCACTTCTTTTATTCCTATATTAAGCTAATCTAAGTAGAGAATGAACTTGATTAAGTTGATGGTTGTGTATTTGTGTTTAATGATGTTAAATGATGTATTCAATGATAATGGTTGCCTTAAATGGTGAAGAAATGCATGAAAACTATTTTGTTGTTCATCAAATTACAACCTAGAATTTGGACAGTTTTACCACCTGACTTTCAGTTGACATTTGAACTAGTAAATGATGAAATTTGAAATATATTTCTTTATGAAAGTTGTAATTAAAAATGTTAGCTTCAAATGTAATTGAGTTTTCTTAATTTAGAGTTATAAAACTCCAGATATGGATTAAAAATGAAAAAAAGGTCAAATTGTATCTTGCTAGACAAATTGTACATGTTACTATAATGGGTGGTTTTGGATGTGCAAATGGAAGAACTAAGTGTTCTTTCCTTCATCAAAATTATAGCTTTGTATCTTAGAGTCCAAATGAGATAAATCACACCCAAAATCAAGTTCTATAACTTTAGTTATGATTTAAACATTAAATAGTTTTCTAGAGTGACTAAGTTAAAATGACTAGAATTAGCCAACCTTTAAAAATTATAAGAATTGAATTGTAATGGATTCCCATAATGATTGAGTTTTATATGATGTGATATTCTTGTTGTTACAAAAAAGGCCACAAGATCAAAACACCAACATGGGACCACTACATGCGCTCAAACACTAGTTAGGTGTTTGGCACCTTGTAACTTTTAATTTAGCAAAGTTTATTACATCGTGTAACTGAATATTTTTTTTAATGCATAGATGGTAAGTGTTTGCCTTGACCACCTTCATGACTTTAAAGGGACCATCCCTTTTTAGGGCTAGCTTGCCCTAACTTTCTCTGTTGCTAGTAGCCTTCAACTTTTTTAACACCAAGTCTCCAAATTTGAACCATTTATTATTGACTCTAGCATTATGGTATTGAGTAGTTATGCGTTGATAAGCTTTATTTTTTATTGCTGCAATTAATGAAGATTCTTTTAATAAATATAAATTGACCATAAGGCCTTGTTTTTCCTTCTAATGTATAATGGACTACTCGATGACTTGGACACTCAATCTTAACTAGGATCATAACATCAATTCCATAGGTATGGAGAAAATGAATTTTTCTAGTAGATGTCTTCACAATGGTCTTATAGACCGAAAAATATCACATTAAGTAACTCTACCCATTCTAATTTAGTGTCTGTTATCTTCTTCTTAAGTTTATTAAGAAGGACCCTATTGATGAGTTCAACCCGACCATTAGTTTGGTGGTGAGACACTAAAGAGAATCAATGGTCGATGTGAAGCCTTTAACATTGTTCCTTCATCTTGCGGCTATCAAATTAGGTCTCATTATCAGTGATCAAGATTTTGAGAATTTTAAATCTACAAATGACATTTTTCTATTAAAAAAAAAAAGATGACTTTGTTGGTGGTAATATCTACCAAAGCTTTTGTCTCTATTCCCTACGACCTTTGGGAAAGAACCCAATATGTCCGTTCCCTATTGGGAAAAAGGCCAAGGGGAAGATATTGTTGTCAGCTTTGTAGAGGGTTGTTTAGAGACTGATGCGAACTTCTAACATTGATTGCATATTTTCACCAAGTTGGTAACATCATTTAAGATTATTGGCTATAACAATTATACTCTGGTGCCCGAACAGTAAAAGCTTTAGAGTCGATGTGTAATCCACAGATTCCCCTATGGATTTCCTTAAAAACATAAGTGCTTTCTCTAAGAGACAAACACTTTAACAAGGGAGCTAAGACACCGTCCACCAAACAATACCCAGGTGCTCACCTAGTTAAACAAATAGCCTCATTTTTATCCAAGGACAACTCTCCAATAAGCAAAAAGTCTCTAAAAAGAGTTCTTTAATCCTCTACTGTGTCAACAAATAACCACCAACCCTTCAATACTTGGTTTTTTTAAGATTTCAATCTAAACTTTTAAATGGAGGTTAACTAAATTAGAGCTTTCCAATTTGAACAAAAGATCCACCCTTCTATTCTCTTTCCTTGGAATGCGATAAACTATTATTTCTATTTCCTTGTCTTTCCTAGAGAACTATACTTGTACTATCTACAAGTATTTCATTAAAATAGGATCTCTAGTTTTAAATAGGAAGGGGAAAAGCCTCTAAGATTTATGTCAAGCCTAATCTTGCTAAGAGAGTTTCATACTTTGACACATTATTGGTGGCTGGAAATTCAAATTGAATCCTATATTCAAAGACATGCCCATGGGGCTTAGAAGCATAACCCTAACACTACTTCTTTAAAAATTAAAAGACTCATTGACATGTAATTCCTAATGTGGGATCAACTATATGGAATGTGAGGGAATCATAACTTCTTTTAAGGGGATCGATTGTTTAGCTATTGGAACATGATTGTCTTGTAGATCATTCTCAAAAGAGCATTTGACTATGAAGTCTGCTAAGTCTTGCCCTTTAATATATAGTCGTGACAGATATAGGATTTCATATTCTCCTAACTCAATCGCCAACCTTACTAGTCGTCCAAACATGTCTGACTTATGAAGAATTTGTCATAGAGGCTGGTCTATTAGTACTGTAATTTGGTGACCTTAGAAGTATAGTTTTAGTTTCCTAGAGGCGCTAACCAGAGTTAGGCCCATCTTTTCCACTTTCAAGTATCTTGTTTCAGCATTATCGAGTCCATAAGGTGTTGGTAAATAATGGGAGCTTAGTTAACATCTTGTTTAGAGATGTGATGTCCTAGATGTGAATAGATCTTTCAAGGATAACTCTTGTACAGACCCTTTTGATAGGGATTGAAAGGTTAAGAGTGCAAATAAAGGATTCCTTAGATATCCCATCATTTACCAATACCTTGTGGACTCAATGATTCACTAAAATCATGGAAATTACTGGTGTTTCCTTATTAAGGTAAGTCACTCCCTCCCTGTTGTGAGGACCTATTTTTCATACTTTCTCTTGCAATTAGAAGTATCTCCCCTATCTAAAGTGCCTTCTAGAATCACATTAATCTCAGGTAGGGGGTGGGTAGATTAGCTGGGCTCTTCTCTATCATGTTCCATGCTGGCATGCCCTTTGCAAATTGTTTTAGATAATCCTTGGATATCAATCTCTCAATCTATTTCTTCAATATGAAGCAATCTTTCATATCATGCCCTTTATCATTATAGAACAAGCAAAACTTCTTGGAGGTGAGTGTGTGTAGAAGTGATACCATATGAGATAGATATTAAATAAAGAATTTCCTATTAATGGTTGTAAATACTTCTGTGAGGAAGACATTCAGATGAGTCATATATCTCATCTAGGGTATTGTATGCACTCCCTTATTGGCTTTTTTTTACCTTTTTTAAAATTATTATCTCTGTTAGGGGAGCGATTTTGCTTGAAAGGTTTCTTATCCTTAACCTCTTTGTAGAAATGGGGAGGCCCATGTCTCAACATATTGGTTTCTTCCACCTATATATGATTCTTCATGACTTGTGTTACCTTCAACAAGATTTTGTTTGTTAGACCTTAAAAATCCTTCTATAGAGAACATTCCATCACTTCACTTGTCAAAACCTCTAATGCTATTAACTCAGTCAATTATTCCACCTTAGGCATTTCTTTATTGAACCTCTTCAAATATGCTTTAGTAGATTCCTCTCCTGATTGAGTAATACCAAAGAGTTCTGTGGAGCTTCTCTTGGTGGATATACTAGTGCTAAACCTTGACCCAAGTTTAGCATAGAGGTTATTAAACCTATGATAGAGCCTGGCTTTAGGTTGTTATACCAGGCTCGTGCTGACCCTTTAAAGCTTATGGGAAGGATCTTGCACATAACATCACCATCATGGATGACCAACTCAAGGTTGCTACATATGTTTTGGACATGTTATTATGGTTTCGTGAGACCATCATAGTTGTCCAAAGTTATCTTGGTGGATATGTACTCCTTAGGGATGGGGGTGTGTAAAACTCCTTTAGAAAAAGGTGATCCTATTATCTCATGAGGACTGTGGACTTCATCTTGGATACATCTATCAATCATATTTTTGCCCAACATTTGTGGAATAGGCTCTAAGAAGCTGGATGATTTTAGCATGGAACGATAAGATCGATAGCTAACTTTGATCCAACAGTGTCTAGAAAGATCACGTCTAGAGTGACTGCTTATTGGGAGAGCTTCACGTTTATGAGAATGATCTCTAGAGAGACTAGGAGATCATCAAGGTGGAAAGCCTTCCAAGTTATTTTTCCCAGCTTCCTTTAGAGAAAACAATTATCTCTTAGCAGAGGGGACTCCTTGTGGTTGAGAGGTTGGGATTGAGGGAGCTACCTTATATGCTAGGACTTACTAGGGTGGAAAGGCCAATTATTTCCCCTGTGATGCCAAGATAGCTTGGGTAAGGGCTTGCATGTGATTAATGAGTTGTTAAAACTCTAATGGAGCAGACATGCCAGGAATTGCAGGGAGGTTCGTGACATATCTCATCCTAGGAGTTTCTTGATTGTTTGTCATTAATAGTGATTATGTATGTCAAAAACCATTTATAAAAAAACAGTTGATGGCTTTTCTATCAAGTCTCCACAGACAACACCAATTGATGATGTTCCAAAATTCAATATGCTCAAGAATGAGGGTTTTTTAAGTGTTTGGATAGAGGGTAATCACACGTTTATAGTAATGTTCCCTTCTCCAAAGTTCAAGAAGTTGATTATTAGTGATAGAAGACCTAACTCTTGTAAAATAGTCCCTTTTGGTGGGTTTTAAGGACCCTTTGATGATAAAGTCAGTAATTTTTAATAAGGGATTGCAATAAATAAGAGAATGAGCTTTAATTTTTTAAGGACAAGAGTGTTTGTTCTTAGTTATGTATGATAAATTCTTTATAAAATAAGAGTATGAATAGAGAATGAGAAAGGTATGAATCTTTTACCAGGGTAATTTATATATATAGCGTTTAAACTTTATCTTATTGTTTGAATGAAGAGGTTGGAGCATCATTTCCTCTTGATAGCATTAATAGAGATAAATATCTCTTACACAATATTAATGACGGAAAGATATCCCTTACACAATATTAAAAATGGATAGATATCTCGTACATAAAATTAATGTTGATGGAAATATGGTAGGCTCTTTGGAGACTTTTATGCGCCTAGGAATGTACAGAGATGATCATTCTTAATTTTTAATATTTTATGTTAAAAGATACAAGAATAAACAAAAAAATCCATGTGACCCAACATAGAGCCTAAAACAATTATCAACTTTATATGTATTTAGTTTGGAATGATTCCAAATCCACCTTCCTAAACCCATATGCACTTGGGCTGAGAATGTAGCTGAAACTAAGGTAGTTAGCTCTAGCATCTTGCCATAACCATTTGCAGTTGGACTCAATTTATAACTACAACCAAGGTAGTTGGGTCTAGCACCTTCCAGACCCATATGAACTTGGGTTCAACATCTAGCTAAACTCAAAGATGTTGGATCTGACACCTTGCTAAACCCACATGCACTTGAGCTCAATGTGTAGCCGATCTTAAGGATGTTTGGGTCTACCACATTGCTAGAACCACATGCACTTGGGCTTAGCGCGTAGCTAAATCTAATGGCATTGTGTAAGCCACTAAGTAAGTCTATAAGGATTTCAAAGTAAATATTATGTTAAGAAAGTAAATTGAATATTTACACTAAGGGGATGATAATACAATTTAGGAATTTGAAATAAAATGTTATGTGTTAATGTTAAAAAATAAAACTATGAAAAATTGCTAAACAATACAAAATAAAAAAAACATTAAAAAAACTAAAAGAAAATAATATATTAGGAAATAAAAGTTATGGGATAAAGTTTAATGAAATTCGATATTACTCAGCTTCAAATTGGTTTATACAAGTGTTAGGGTCTGGAAAATATTACTCGGGAAACTTAAAAGGTATAAAAGAAAGGGTATAATAGGAATTAAAAAATTTTATCCCTATATATGTGTGTGTGTGGGGCCAACCATTGAAGGAGAAAAAACTGAAAATTCTTCATTTCTTTTAGCTTGATTTGAGAGAAAACTTGGAAATTAGGGTTATGTTAAATTAGTTATTAGGAATGTTAATACATGTAAAAATGATTGTAATGGATGTAAAAGTTGATGTTCTAAAGAAGAAAACATGAAGAGAAATTGAGGGGAGTGACTAGTCAAGTATAGAAAAAAAAGGGGGAAATTCTTGTTTTGATGTATATGTGTAAAAGTTGTAAGAAACAAGTATAAAGGGTTATATTAAAGATTATTTTATAGGAATTAGATCATGTTATCAACTTTGCTTAGCATATTATAACTTTATGAATTATGGTTTTAGAATGAATTCTTAGTGAGAAGATATAAATTAGTGTACTTTGGTTAAATGATATATGTAATGAAGGATTTTTAACTTAAACTATGATAGAATTAAAGAAAATAAAAGAAAAGAGAAAGAGACCTTATGGTTGAATTGTATGATGGTGTGATATTGATTTATTGAGAGTTAATATATTAAGAAAAGAATAAATTGATTAAGTGTATATATTTAGTGAAAATGAAGGATCAATTATAAAGGTGGGTCATGTAATTAATATATGTGTAAAACTAAATGATGACATGTTATGAGATAAAAAGAGATATTGATAAGGGTACCTTCTTTAGATTCAGGAGAGGCATCAGGAGTTGCATCTTCTGCAGCTGAAGGAGTGCATACAATTAAAGGTGTAGGTAGGTGCTTATGCACCTTAATCTTTTTTATTATTATAGTTTATTTTTTTTCCAATTTATTTTACTTGATAAATTATACACCGAAAAGGGATTGTGAAAAGAATACAAAATAAGAAAGAAATGATGTAAGGTGACACAGAATTGTGTTTGGTAAATGGATATGTAAAGAAAATCAAGAATATATTGTTTTCATTATTGCATGAAAACCAATGTTTGTTGCTTCCATTGATGGATGAGAACCATTGTTATGTTGCTTTCATCGTTAGATGAAAGCCAATGTTTGTAACTTTCATAGTTGAGTGGAAGACATTATTGTATTGCTTTTATTATTGAATGAAAGCCAATGTTTGTTGCTTTCAATAATGAATGGAGCCATTGTTATACAACGATGAAAGCTAATGTTTGTAGCTTTCATCATTGAGTGGAAGCTATTCTTTTATTACTTTCATGGTTGAATTAAAGTCAATACTATGTTGTTTCTATTATTAGATGGAAAACAATAAGATGAGGTGTTGTGAATAATAAATATGGAATCAGGGTAGCAATGAGGTTATGACTATCAAATGATTGATATTTATTAGGGATAGTTTTTATTATATGAGGTATATTTTGTACTGATACACTTTTTATGTATAATTAGTAGAATCTTCCATTTTATTATGTAATTAATCATTTTTTAAATCTTTAGATGTAGTACCAATCAAGCATTTACTTTTTCTTGTTTTATTTTTTATAATTCTTATCCTTTTGACTTATAAGTTTTATTATTTATATTATGTGGAAAAATAAATGTATGCAAATCTTAAGTTGGGTTGATTTGGGATAAGGTCTAGGATGGTTGGACCATGTTTGTTGTATTGCTCATGTTGTGATTGAAGATGTTAATAACTTGGTACCCTCCAAGTATAGGGAAAACTCTGTTGAAATTTTGGTAGAATCTTTAACAACGTAAAATTTGCATAACAACTTGTATAAATGAATAAAAAATTTACTCTAATTGTTATATGTTTGTTTAATATATGGACATAACCATGTTTTGGATGGAAGGATGTTACACATTGGTTCTAGCATCTTTCTAGACCCACGTGCACTTGAACTCAAGGCATATACGAACCTAATGATGTTTGAATTTAACACATTGTCAGACCCATATGCACATAAGTTCATCACATAGTCGAACCCAAAGATGTTGAGTCTGACACCTTGCCATACATATATACACTTGGGCTCAACACGTAGCTGAACCTAAGAAGATTGGGTCAGCCACCTTGCCAGGCCCACATGTACTTGGACTCAACGTATAATTGAATCCAAGGATATTGGGTCTGGAAGTAAGTCAAGGTAATGTCATCTGAGCTTGACGTTCTACCAAGCTTAGATACGTTAAGTTATTACATTTCCTTTAACCCTTTTAATCATGTGCTTTTAAGCAAACAAATAAAAAATATATCGATTCATCAATAGACAAGCAGAATCAACTCATTATCATTTAGGATGGTTTAACCTAGTCTATATATCCAAAACATTCCTAGTAAGGGAGCTTGAACGAATATGAATCATACCAGTGATGTAAACCCCCGGTTAAAATCTTCTCAAAATATAAAATTTTTAACCCAAAGATATAATGAGTTAAATTAAATTAAGGATATAAAATTAAATAACAAAGGATGAAATTAAAAGAAATAAAATAAAGTATAGCACTTATTGTTATAAAAGAGAAAAGATGGGAACAAAATGTAATAACTAAGCAAAATGGGGTCAATATATAAATATTAAAAGATTTGACTATAAATAATTTATTTCTTCATTTTTAAGCCAACAATAGAGTGAAAAAAGAGGGGGAGAATATTTTCAAGCCTATTTACAAAACTTTGAGAGGAAATCCTAAAATTGAAGGGGTTTGGGTAAATTTTAGGCTAAGTGGTGAGGGAAACAACATCAAGGCAAGAATCAAAGGAGAATAAGTGAAAGAATTTGAGGATTTGAAAAAGGTAGGAAGCCAGCTAAGAGGGGGAAAAGAAGGAGTGCCAAAAAAAATTAACAAGTTAAGGATCGAAGTTCACTTTATCACCAGGTAATGGGTTTTGGACCCGATTATGCATGTTAAATTGAATACAATTAAGAATTGATGCTTAAATTGAAAATTCTAGGTTAGGGTTCATGAGAAAAATTAGGAGAAATGAGAAATATGTCTTGCTTGATGTAATTGATATGGAAATGGATGAAAACAACTTAGAATAATAAATGATTAAAGAAAAAAATCCTAGTGTTAGGAAGGGTAGTGGTGTTGACCATAAAGAAAAAAAATTAGGAAAAATTTTAAAACAATGCATGAATGTTGTTTGGTTGTGATTATTGTAGCATGTGTTGAAATATGAAGAATGAATTGAAAAGAAATAGAAATCTTGTGTTTAATTGTAATGGAAAAGTTTGGTTAAGCTTTGAATTATGAACATTTTCAATTATAAGGAATTATGTAATTTTGAGTAATGTTGAATTATTATTGATGAAGGAATGTTATGAGTTATGTGGAAGAGAAATAATTGCTTTGAATTGTGAGAAAACAAATGATAATACTTCATTGTAGGTAAAAACAAAATCTGAACAACTTCATCACTCAGCTTCCAGCTCGGTTTAGGGGATGAAAATGATGAAAATTGAAATAAGTTTCTTATAAAAGTTGAAGTTAGGGGTATTAGTTTTCCAACGAGACTGACCTTACTTAAATCGAAGTTCTAAAACTTCGGATACAAGTTAAAAACTGAGGGAGGGTCGAATTAAATCTTACTAGAATGTTTTTAGATGTTGTAATAACAAATAGAGTAAGAGGTGTAAATAGTAAAGCTAGGTTTTTTTCTTTTCAGTAAAGTTATAGCCCTGTATCTTAGCTTTTGGAAGAAACAAACTATGCACATAACCGAATTCTATAACTTCAGATATGGTTAGAATATTGATTAGTATTTTTAAGTAATTAAGTTAAGTTAAGTTAAGTCGGCAAGAAGTAGCTAACTTTAAAAAATTTGTTTAGAAATTCTCTTAATGTAAGATTTAAATGATGGAAATTATAAGAAACAAAAAAAAGTTAATATAGGTTAAATAGCTAATGATGATTAGCTTAAGTGATATAAAATCATATTAAGTCAAAAATAAAATGATTGTTTATGGAGTCAAATTTCAAAATAAATTGAGGATTTAATATTAAATGATATTGTTCCTGTTGGTACAGGAGAGGTCACAGAACCCACTTAGTAGCAAGGAACTATTTCACACGCCTAGATGTCAGGTAGGTGCTCGGCACCTTAAAACTAATGAATTAATTAATTTTGAGTCTAATTTTTCCTTAAATGTATTGTAATCTATTTGATAAATGTTAAATTTTGAAAAAACTAGTTTCCAATTAATAAAATAAAATAGTTTCCTAGTTAATAAGCAATTAAAAGAATCTATTAATATAGTAATGAAATAAATGTGAGAAGATATTGTATGTCCATAAACTATGCAGCTGTATTAGTTGGGAATATCTATATATATAAAAAAGTAGTAATAATAAACCTTTATTGGCAACTGTATTGGTTGGGAATATCTTTCAACATAAAGTCTATCGGTAATGCTCATATTGAACCCAACTGGGCGAAAAGCTCTGATCTTATCTAATACAGTAGTGAAGACTTAGTGACGGATTAGTTGTTTGAAATGTTGGATAAGAACAAAGGAACTAGCAGGATCTTATCTAATACAATTGCTCCACATGCTCGGCTTTGACTTCTTTCACATTCTCAACAAGACAAATGTCCTTTAATAAACACGTACACAATCTGATCTTCTGTGGAAATATGACATGTGAACATCTTTAGCAAGAACAATTCTTTATAGTTGAAATAACATACGCATTCAATAGAGCTCGGCAATCGCTAAGGCCGGTGACTTGTATTTCGCTTCTGTACTTGAATGAGAGACCACATTATGCTTTTTATCACTCTAATAAATCAAAGTTTTTGCCTGGAAAAACACCTTATCCGAATTGCCTACTCGATTTAAATCACACTACAAAAAAAAAATAGTAAATATAAATAGAAATACTGATGGAAAAATTCCATCAGTATATTATGATGATTTTTACCGAAATTAGTTTTCATCCTTGTATCTATTGGAAAACATCGATAAATGTTTTTTTTGGTGTAAACCAAGAAAATGATTGAGGGTATTATAGTGAGATTCAAAAAGGCAAATTGTATGATGACATGATACTTTTACTGATAAAATGACTAATAAAGTTACTGACAAAATAATTTTGTTAGTAATGTTGTTGATGATATTTAATTTATGACCTAGACCCTCATCTCCCCCTCCCTCATTTCTCCTTCTTCATTATGCATTTTTTTTCTGCAACAAACAACCACCCCCTCCTCTTCTAATCTCAACACAATTCAATCTCCCATAACAAATCTGACCATCACAACAATCAGTTTATCAATATCTGTGTTCTGACTCAAATTTTATTGAGGATTCTCGTAAGCAAATCTATCATTTTTTTTATTTGAACTCAATTTTAAATGTTGATTTTTTTTTGCATATTTTTTTGTAGTATATGTATTTTTGTTTGGGTATTTACTTGTTTTATAATTTTTTATCATACAAATTTGTTGTATAGATTTATGATTTGTACATTTTAAGGTTTGTTTTAGATTTTGTAAAATTATATTTGTTTGTAAATTGATGAATCTTATGTCTAATTGTTAACTTAGGTGTTCTATGATGAAATAAATAATGACATATTTAATAGGTCTATTTTATTTTTTGTCAATTTCATTGCCGAGTTGAAATTTTTGGTAAATGCGTAGAAAATTGAATTTATGTAGATAATTGATAATGAATTAAGAGTACTATTAAAATAGATTGAATAAGTTTGAGATAAATCAATACTTTTGCAAATTATTTAGTTAACATAATGGGTGATCGTTCATGAATATATAAAGATTCACTTCAAGGGTTGTGGATGATGAATTATTGTAATAGAGTTTAGGGTTTTATTAATTATGCATTATCCAATCCAAAAAATATTAGTGGAGGTGGTATTAGATGTCCATGTAAAAGGTGTAAAAACAAAAAGTTTCTCAATCCAGATGTAGTAATGATGCATCTTCTATAAAAAGTGTTCATGAAGAAATATTTGTGTTGGTATGCACACAAAGAACCATATGTTACTCACGATACCATAGTAGAAAGGATGGTTAGGTTAACTTCTAGTTATAGCAACGTGCATGGAGTTATAGATGACAATAGTAATTCTTATAGAAATATGGTTATGGATGTGATAGGAATGAATCAGGGTCATATCAGTTAATGTCCCATGATAGATGAAACACCTAATGCAAACTCTACTAGGTTTTTTGATCTTTTAAAAGATTCTAACGAACCATTATGAGATATTTGCACAAATCATAGTGTAAATTATCGGTCGTTGCACAAATATTCAACATTATGATAGAATTGTCGAATGGGTGAGAATCATTTTACCTTAAGGGAACAGGCTGAAAGAGAACTTCTATGCTGCTAAGTCCATGATGAAACCCCTCGGTTTAGGATAGCAGAAAATTGACATGTCTTTTTAACTAATTAATTGATCCATATCAAGTTGCTTCGTCTAATGACTTAGAAGAAAATTCAAATTTTCACATCGTCAAGAATATTTTTGTTAATATTGACGTTGAGGAGTTGAATGATGTTTTGAGCTCCAACGAATATACACAAGAAGATGAAGATTGTGATGGAGATGAGGACGAGTCAATGGATGAAGAAGAAGACAAATCTGATTAATTTGCACAACACAAATGTGTAATGTAATATTTATGGATGAAATTCACTTCAATGTAATGACAATGGTGTTAATTTATTATTGAATGACAATGAGATATTTATTTTATTATTCTGATGTTAACTAATGTTATCGTGTTGTGTGTGCAACAATGAATTTAAGTATTTGCAAGATGGATAGATAGGGAATACAAATATAATTTGTCATCAGACACATTACATACATGTATACCGACGGAATGTGTCTGTCGGTATATTCTAGAGACCATGAGAATTGTTCACTTTTCAATGCGGTGATAATTAATGATCTTTTGACTGTTGACTTTTTTTACCAATGGAATCACCAACGAAATGAAATGTCATCGGTAATATTTAAAGGGGTTTTCTGAATATTTTCACGCAAGTTGAAAATTTTCATTTGACTTTACAAACGAAATCACTAATAAAAATATTAAAAATTTTAATACTTAATTTTTCATCTGTGATTCTGTTGGTAAAACTCCCCCAGATACCAAGACCATTAAATTTCAATTTGACTTTTCGAATAGAATCACCAACATAAATATTAAAAATATTAATATTTAATATTGCGTCGGTAATCCCGTCGATAAAAACTAAAATAAAAGACTAAACCATGAAAGATCGGGGTTCCGTCTTCTTCTCTCACACACCAAATTCTCTCTCTTTCTCTTCTCTTCTCTCTATCTCATTCTCTCCCGAGATCAAGCATTCTCTTCTCTTATCATCCTAAGATATGTTGTCTTTTTTCAATCTTCTTCGTATTTTTCTTTTTTTGGGTTTATTAACAATGTCTTTTTTTTGTTTTTTTATTTTATTTAAGAGACATTTTTTCTCTTAATTTTTTTCTTTTCTTCATTCTCTTCTCTCCTAATGAATTTTTCATTCATTTTTCTTCATTTTTGCATTATTTATGTTTTTTGGCATTATTTTTGTTCAATTTTATGTTCTTAATAATTTTATGAATTAATAAATGACATGAATTTTTGTTGTTAGTGAAATCATTTTTTCATTATTTTGTTGAATTTTAGTTATTTGTTTTTCAAATTTATTGTTCAATTTGTATTAAATGTGTAGGATTAATTTTAATTATTATTTTGTATTTATTACATTTAGAATACATTTTTTTTAAATTTAGGGTTAAAAATATTATCACTTATAAATAATTGTTTTGAATTTTAGTTGTTATTGTAATAATTTTGTATTATTTTGTTGAAGTTTAGTTGTTTTTGTTTTTTCAATTTTGTAGTACAATTTATGTTAAATGTGTAGGATTAATTTTAATTATTATTTTGAATTTTTGTAAATTTATAATAATTTGTTGTAAATTTATGATTAAAAATATTATCATGTGGAAAATGAAATTTTTCTACAAATTTGAATTATGCTAAATTGTTAGAAGAAATTGAATAAAATCAACTGGTTTATGGCATATATTTTATGTATAGGGGAGATGCTGTCAATTTTTTTTTAAATAGGAATCATTTAATTTTTTTTCATCCTTTAATTTGTGTAAATGCCTAGGAAAAAGTCTATTACACGTCGCAAGGATAAGATCATTTTTAGTTCTTCTAGTAGCGATGCTGACGACTAGGAGTCATTAGATGCCGACCAAGAACAGGCACCTAAAGCACAAACATTTACTTCCGATGCGGGCTTGTTGAGTGCGATGCCGCAACGTCGAGGGTGGTCCCTTCACAACATGATCTATTTACCCGCAAGTAAAGAGGCCCACTAGAAGAATGACCTTTCAATGTAAGTTTGTTTTGCTTTCACAACAACATGTTTAATAATTTTTTTAAAAATAATATCATTTAACGAATGCAATTTCAGGTTTACAAACATTGAGCCTACTAGAACAATAACATTGTCTTTTAAATCATCGATTGAAATTCCATTGTTTCAATGGAGCCAATGTCCTGATGGAAACCGCAAGTCGATGTATGGTTTTCAAGGTTCAAAATTAGTATTAACTTCAATATTTTTTATTTTAATTTGGATCATTAATTGAAATTTTCTTTTTATAAATTTTTATTTCAAGGAAAAATTTGAAAGGGAGAGTTGATGATAATGTTGTAAAGAGGGTTTGGGAGAATCATGTTGTAATTAGATAAGATCGAATTCATGATATTTTTTTTTCCAAATATTAAAATTTTATTTTTCATTTACTGACAGATAATTAATTTGAGCCATATATGTGTATGATTTTTCATACAAGGCATATAAAAAGCGAAAAAATATACAAAACAAAGAGAGCTTCCAGGCTATAACAACTTGGTACTTTAAAAGGATTTCAGACCGTCGTACATCTTAAATGCTACATAGGTGGAATACATTCAGCAAGTGGCATCCATGTATTTCACTTGATGGTTATAGTCTGGTACGTATAACTAGAACCGACATGTTCACGGTTTCGTTACCATACACATTAACAACTCTGTTTTGTTCATTTCATATTCAAAGCAGATGGTAGGATTTTTTTATTACATCTTTTTTTATTAATTGTTTTTTATAAATATATTTAACTGACAACATTTTTTTATTGCAGGCTACGGTTCTTGGACGCAAGTCAAGCCTAATGAAGCTTTTTGTTTAAACACATGTGCGAAGTGATGATCGCCAAAGAGAGGTGTAGTAGTTCGTTGATAGCCGAGCTTAACACATTATGGTATGTTAGTTTTCAATCATTTTTTTCTTAAGTTGTTATTTCCTTGAATTTAATGAATTTATTTTTTCTTTCTATGATACATATAATAGCCTATTGAAATAGAGATACAGAGATAATCATTTGACCCATCCGAATATTAATCTGGATTTGTGGTTGGACACAAGATCATCTAGTGGAATCGATATAAATCAGGTGTACAGACTCTTTAACTCTATGGTTGAGAACTTGCGGACGACCCTTAGTGCTTCGATGGTTGGATGCTCACAGTAGATTCCGAGCTTTCAAACTCCATAGTTCGTAGTGATGTAAGACTAACAGGTACAAGATCAAATAACCCATCTTAATGATAAATACGAAAGACTTATTATTGATTATGAAGAACTCTGTCGATTGGTAATGGAGATAAGATCATAAATGGGTCGTTTATATGCACCCTCTCTCGGTGATGACCAACCTCCTCCTACTCCTATAGCGCTACCTCTATTTTAGATTTATTGTATTTGAACATATAAATGTTTAAATTTGTAATAAATATTTGATTTTTATACAAATTTATTTTAAAATTATAAAATAGTTTTTTTTATTATTTTTGTCTACTTTTGTTCGATATATTTTTTAATATATATATATATATATATATATATATATATATTTAAAATATTGTTGATTGGGTGACCAACAAAACTAAACCATTAGTATATTCTAGAGAGTTGGAAAAAAATTACTGCAAATGCCACTATTACTAATGGGGTTACTAATGGAACTATTCCATCAGTATATTACAGAGAGTTGGAAAAGAATTATTGTAAATATCATTGCTCGTGTTAACACACCAACGGAATTACAAATGATACTTTGTTGATAATATGTAATATTTATCAATGGATATACCAACATAATAAAACGGGTAAATTTTTTTTGCGTGCTTTGTTCATCTATAAATTCATCGGTATATTTATTACTAACGAACTCACCGACAATTCATAAATTACTAATAAGAGTTTTTTTGATGGACTGTTTCTATCCATGAGTTCATCGGTAACACACGTATTGACGAACTACTAGTGTAAATACCAATAAAACTTTATGTCGGTGAAATTGTTAAATTTGAAAGTGTCATGGTATGCATTTAACTCTACGACCGAGATTGTGTAATAAAGACTATACATTTGAGATTTGTCCAATGGCCTTCACGAGGGCTATGCATAAACTTGCATAATTGGTTGACAATATATGAAATATCAGGTCTACAAATTATGCAATATTGAAGTGCTCCAACAATCATTCTATATTTTCTAGGATCTATAAGTAGTGAGCCATCTTGAGATGTTAATTTCTTGCTAAATATCATTGGAAAGGACGTTAGTTTTGCTCCAACCATAAATGTTTTATACAAGAGATGAATTATATACTTGCCTTAACTTGGGTAAAGACTATTTTAATGACAACATGCTTGAACTCCTAAGAAGTAACTCAAATTACTAAGATCTTTAAGTTCAAAGTTGATCAATAAATTGACTAATAACATGCATACTCAATCCTGTCACAATAATATTATATACGTAGACAACAACAAATATTTGTAAGCCATCTTTGCCATAAATAAACAGAGGTGAGTTAACTGAAGACTCATGAAAACCATATTCAAGTAGCTATTGGGAGAGTCTTCAAAACCATGCTCTTAGAGCTTGTTTTAGCATATATAGATATTTGTGTAACATATAAACAAAATCATGTTAAGACTAATCAATAAATCCCTTTGGTTGCTCTATGGATACCTTCTCATCCAATATGCAATGTAAGAAGGCATTAAAGACATTTAATTGATGAATAGGCTAGTGAGAATTCATAGCTAGTGTCAGAATTAAACAAATAACAAAGCGTTTAATTTCTGGAAAAGATGTCTCGTGATAATCCATTCCATCAAATTGATTAAATCCTTTTGGCAACCAAGAACGCCTTATACCTCTCTATGTTGTCAACTTACTTTTTAATTTTGCATGCCTATTTGTTACGAACCACGAGCTTACATAGTGGTCATGGACATAGGGACCATATACCATTGGCCATTAATACATAAAACCCATGCCACTTAGCATCCCACCATTCAAAGATAGACATAGTATGCATAATGCAACTTGGTTATTGTTCATGATAAATAATGGAAACACACGAAGAGTTGAACAATCAAATTCAGATTTTATTAAAAAAAGTAATCTGGATCAAAACATAAAAAGTAAAAAAAAGGTTGTTTAAACAAAGACGTTATTTATTTTGTCACAAAAACTAAACAAGGTGAAAATTGGATCAAACCATATGAGAATTACTTGAAAATAGATATTTTTTTTTATTTGGAGTGTAATTGCACTATACATCAAATTTGAGGTTATTTGGATGTCGTTTGGTTTAGGTTCTAAATTCAAGTTTAGTTTGTATAAAAGAAGTCCGATTTGCATCAATTATTGAAACTTGCTTTGCTACTATTGAAATTGATTTGGGAAGTGTAAAAAAGTTTCATTTGGGATATTTGGGTACCAATCAAGTTGTTTTTTTTATAATATTTGCTTTTGATTTTTTTTCACGTCTTAAAAAATGTCTATATCTCGTACAAATACATTTACTACTCGTGAAATTGTAATTTTAGTTTTGTCTTTGCTTGTTTTCATATATTTCTTTCCTCTTGAGAGTCATTACATGTATTTCAATTATATTAATAAGTTGTTCTATTTTATTGTGTTGAATTTCAAAGTAAAAAGCCCAATTAACTAAAACATGAGAGTGTAAAAACATGAGGGAGTGAGTGAGGAAATAATTTTTTCTTTAACACTAAAATATTTTACAAATTTAAAGATATCATACAACACTAATACAACACTATCGATCAGAAATGAAGCTTTTCAAATTCAAGCCTTAGCATAATAAATGGAAAGGTTAAATAAGGTAATAGAGAGTTTAGAGGATAAGATGGACAAAAGAAAGAGTTTTGATGCTGAAATTAATGGTTTAAGAAAAAGGCTGATCAAAGTGGAAACAATGTTAACAGACATGAAAGGCATGTTTTTCTCGATATTGATGATGATTTTGATGGGATAGGTGATCAGAATTATGATAATGCCCCTTTAGATCATGGAGATCAATTTGGGCAGCCTAGAAACTATAGGTATGAAGGAGTTATGAGAGATAGGAAATTTGGCTGAGGAGATGATTTGCGTACTATGATGGGGTAGATAGAAGTTTGGGTAGCACAAAGATGAAAATTCCTTCATTTCAAGTGAAAAATAATCCTGAGGTGTATTTTGAGTGGGAAAAGAAGATGAGGCTTATATTTAATTGTCATAACTATTTAGAGGGTAAGAAGGTTAAGCTTGTTGCAATTGAGTCCATAGACTATGTCATTATACGGTGGAGTCAACTTGTGTTGAGTCGTAGAAGGAATCACGAGAGTCATACTGAGATTTGGGAGGAGGTGATGGCAATTATGAGGAGATGATTTATCCCTAGTCATTATTATAGAGAATTATACTAAAAGTTACAATGTTTGAGCCAAAGTACAAAGATAATGATGAGTACCACAAGAAGATGAAGATCATGATGGTTCAGGATAATGTAGTAGAGGATAGAGAGGCCACTATGGGTAGGTTCTTGAATGGGCTAAATCACGAGATTGTGAATATTATGGAGTTGCAACGCTATGTGGAGTTGATGGATATGGTGAATTTGACAACCAAAGTAAAGAGACAACGTAAGCGTAGGGGTAGTTCAAAGCCAAACCAACTATTGGGTTCTTTGTCACCTTGAAAGCCTAATTGAAAGGCTAACGTGAGATCTGCCTAATCCCAATCAAATATGGAGGAGAGAACTGAGACTCCAATAGAGAAGAATGACATCTTCATTGATAGTAGAGGTAAATTTAAAATTATTACATCTTGTAATCATGACATAAACTATTTTCATTATTTAGGAGTTGGTCATGTTGCTTCGCAGTGTACAAACAAGCAAGCTATGGCTATAAAGGATCATGATGGTGTTGTGACCTATAGAAAGGTTAGTGATGATGAGGAAATGCCTCATCTTGGATATGCAAGTGATGAATATGTTCAGTATTCAGTTAAGGGGGAAGCGCTTGTGGTGAAATGAACACTGAATTTACAAGATAAGATGGTTGGTTTAAAGGAGTAATGAGAGAGCATCTTCTATATGAGGTGCCATGTTCTATATAAGGTGTCATGTTTAGAATAAATAATTTGATAATGTTTCTTGACCACATAATGATGATGATGTATTGTTCCTAGAAGTTTTTCATTTTACTCATTTAAGTATGAATCTTCTTAAAAAGATAGGGAATAATACTATCTATACAAGGATTGAACAATTCTATTTTTTATTTTAGCATAATGTTATCTACTGTCTAATTTTATACTATTGAGCATAACTCTCAATTTGACTGTTGGATTGGGCTGAAATTGATGTGAACCCTAGTGGAATGTTTATTGAATTTGCAAACCTAAGATCTATCTAATTCAGGCTTGAGATTGATAATTGGGCTTGACATAATGGAAAACTTGCCCCAAGAAACCAAGACTATAATAATCACCTACACATAACATTCTCACTTGGAAACGAGCACATGAAGGATTAAATCATAATAAAGATTGGTCATTTATTTAAAGAGTGTAGTTAAATTAAGAATCAAGCAAGAAAAATCCTTATTCTCTATGTTTCAATTTATGGCAATTAATGTATTCTAATCTGAAAATTAATTCTTACAAAAAAGTATTTATACTCTTGGAAATAAATCTCTAAAATAACTTAATGGGTTCACTTGACTCAATTTGAAACCAGGCACAAAATAAACCTAAAACTAACTAAATAACATGAAAATAATAAAATAAATATTTTGAAATTTTATCCCATGGCGCTGCCACTACTCTTTAAACAATAGACTATGAACTTTTCTTGTCCCAATAATCCTATTTTGAAATTTTATCCCATGGTGCTGCCACTACTCTTTAAATAATAGACTAGGAACTTTTCTTGTCTCAATAATCCTATTTTCCCACCACCTTTAGTGTCCAAGGTAGAGTAGGATTTTCCTTCCAATTAAATCTCATTGATAGATTAAACTCCTTGATATATTAGATTTTTTTTATCCAAATAAGTTCATGGTTTCCTTGTTGGATTGAGAAACATAAAATACTTGAAAAAACAAGCCCAATGATGCCGAAACCCATGGTCCATAAGCCCATCTTAAATATGAATCAAATTTATTAAGGCTTGTTCTTCTTTGGTTGTTGCTTTTTTGTAGTCCACCTTCACCCATGTGTCTTGTAAAAGCCTATTAAAGGCTTCCTTGAACTTCTTTACCATAGCCCTAGTGATTGGGCCTACTAGAACTATTAATGGATCATTTGGTGTGGGTTGGATCACATGGCCCTAGTGATTGGGCCTACTAGAACTACTAATGGATCAAAAATTTTACTAGTTGTTTTCAAATGTATTGTTTTATATGAGATTAAAATCTCAGGTCAATCAAAGTTCGAGAAGGCATCCCGATATCAGGCAGAAGGTTTTATATAGGTTTTGTTATTTATTCTTTTAACTTGTGGACTTTCTATTTGGAGATGATTTTTTTTCTAATAATGGATAAAAATTCAATAGTTTATTTTTAAGAGTTTTCTAGTTTTACAAAGATCTTTAATAGACAACAATATAGTTTCCAACTGTGGCAAGAATTCCTTTAATGTTTCAAAATCCTTTTCTTACGAGGATTCCATAGTTATTCTAGTTATATTAGGAAAGGAGGGATGGTGATATTTAATGGCAGAGAATTTTAGGACTTTCCATATTCTATAAGGAAACTAAGGGGCATGAGCTATTACAAAGATTTTCATGCTTATTTAGGAAGTTAAAGTTGGTTTAGGGCTAATTTTTTTCAATGCATTAACTTACACTAACAAACATAATTTCAATCCGATTGTTGGATCAAGCTGAAACTTTACCAAAATTTTTAAGAGATCTTGTTTTATATTAGGTTAAAATTTTAGATCAATCAGACATCATGAAGGTCTTAAAATATGGTCCATAATCTACCTTGCGAGAATTGCATTATTTTCCTAATTGATTTAGGATTCTTTTTCTTATTTGGACTCATATTCTTTTATTATTTTTCCTGACTTATTTAGGATTATTTTTTTTTACCTAGTATAAATAAGTTATTTAGCTTGTTCTTAGGTTTTAGCTTTAGAGCCAAGATGTTTTGAATAAACTTGTGTTTTGCATGAGATAACACTTTTCTTTTCACTAGGACAAAGAGCATATTTGAGTTATCAAGGTTAACTGATTTTGTGACCTATTTCTTATACTTTTCGTTCATGAACTAATATTCGTTGGGTGAAGGTTTATTCCAATAGTGTTAGTGTTTTGGTTTAGGTAATCTCTATGTCAGTCTCTTATCAAACAAGATTCTTTAGCTTTTCATGATTTGTCTTTCTTGCATATGGATTACGTGACCACATGATCATGCAGTTCGCGTCATATCATTTTTGTTGTCCGAGTATACTTGAAAAACACATTTTTTACTTTTAAAACAAAGCTTATTTTCTTCATAAGGTGAGATTAATGGATAACAACTATACCTAAAAATAGGTAGGTCATTATACTAGGGATTGATTTATAGAGCACATAGAAAGGAGATAGATTAGATTAGATTAGAATTTCTTTTGCGAGCCTATTAATTAAATAAACCGATGTTAGGAAGCAATGAGTACAAATAAGTTGTTGGTAAATGTGATTTTGCAAAAAGAGTTAAGCATTTTTCTTTCATATGTCTATGTTTTCTCTTTGTAATTTTATTTTATGGAGAAGAATATGGACTAGTTAGTTGATGATAAATGTCATTTATACTTAAAAATCATTTAAATTCATTAGAGAGAAATTCACCTTCGTTGTTTATTTGATTTTGTTTAATCTTTCAAGAAAATAAGTTTTCAACAAAAGCTTTATATTTTTTGAAAACTTTAAATACATCAGATTTATAGGCCATAGGATACAACCATGTGAAATATGAAAAATCATCAATAAAAATAATATGAAAACAACATCCAATAACTAAATTTATAGGAGACATCTAAATTTCTAAGTATACGAGGACTAATAGACATTGTATCTAATGTGTTGAATTGTTATATGGAACCTGTTTGGCTTTTCCTAGAGGGCAAGACTTATAAAAATATATATTTACTAAAGGATTTGGTACTAAAATAGATATTCAGACTGAAATAGATTATCTAAGTCAAGCTTGGAAGGGGTGTCCTAAATGAGTATGTTATCTATCCTTGATTGTTTTAGTTTCTAACTTAGTTGCAAAGCAATGCATTTCATTGAAGTAGCTCTTGTTATCGACGAGAGGATATAGACCATTCTTTGCCCAACCTTGGAATAGGATTTTGTTAGTCTAATTTTGTTTCTCAAAGAAATTATAGTCAATTAGTATAAAATTATTATTATTATCTAGACATAATTTGTTGATGGATAAAAAATTGACAAATATATTAGGGTAATATAAAATATTTTACAAATGAAAGGACTGATTATCAACTAGAAGGGAAGTGTGTCCAGTATTTTCAATTGATAAATTTATCCTATTGCTAACTTTGATCATGTCTACTCATTCAAATGATTATTGAGTAGTAAGATTTGTTGCATTACTGGTTATGTGTGCATTAACCTCATTATCAACTTAACAAATTTGATTATCAAGTGTCACAATAGATTTAGATGTCATGACTGCAAGTTTAGCAATAGAAATCATAGTTATTAAATTCGGATCAACCCGGAAAAATTAATTAAAGTTTTAATATTTCATATGAAAAAATCCGTGTAAATATAGGTTATACATATTGTAAACAATGAAGTTTAAAAGAATATTTTTTTAAAAAAAAATTATCTCACATTAAAAAGATATTATGTTAAGTTTTTAAGTTGAAGTATTTAAACAAAAAAAGTTTTTTATCCCACATTGAAAAAACATAACTTTTTTCTTAGGAGCATAGAGTATATATACTAATAGGTTTCAAATCCTACATTGAAAAAATATAACTTCTTTCATGGAACATAGAGTATATATACGAAAGGGCTTCAAATCCCACATTAAGAAGATATTGTGTTATCCTTTTAAGTTCAAGTATTTCAACCAAAATGTTTTTTTATCTCACATTGAAAAAACATGATTTTTTTCTTAGGAACATAGAATATATATACAAAAGGGCTTCAAATCCCACATTGAAAAAACATAATTTTTTTTCATGGGAACATGGAGTATATATGCGAAAGGGTTTCAAATCCCACATTGAAAAGATATTATGTTATCCTTTTAACTTGAAGTATTTAAACCAAAAGGTTTTTTTATCCCACATTGAAAAAACATGATTTTTTTCTTGGGAACATAGAGTATATATACTAATGGGTTTCAAATCCCACATTGAAAAAACATAATTTTTTTCATGGGAACATAGAGTATATATACGAAAGGGCTTCAAATCCAACATTGAAAAGATATTATGTTATCCTTTTAAGTTGAAATATTTAAACCAAAAATTTTGTTATCCCACATTGAAAAAATATGATTTTTTTTCTTGGGAACATAGAGTATATATATGAAAGGGCTTCAAATCCCATATTGAAAAGATAATATGTTATCTTTTTAAGTTGAAGTATTTAAACCAAAATGTTTTTTATCCCACATTGAAAAAACATGACTTTTTTCTTGGAAACATAAAGTATATCTACTAATGGGTTTCAAATACCACATTTGAAAAAGAAATCAGGTCTCGTTAGGGTTCGACCGGGTCATGGGTTTGGCCGGGCTGTTGCCTCAGCCAGTCTTTTATTATATCCAGACTGGTCCAGCCACCGGGTCGACCCGCTGAGCCGGACCAGGTTTAATAACACTAATAGAAATTTGACCTTGATATGCATAATTGAACATTTTACAACAACCTAGTGCAATATGATTTGTTTTGTCATAAATGTGACAGATAGGTCTATTGAAGGAAGTACCTTACAGAAGAGGATTATTCTATTATACAAAATTAGATCATTGAAGATTAAAGATGATTAGAGCTCAATTTTATTTGAAATTAGTATTTACAACTGATTTTTGTGCTTTCTTTGTAAAGTTTGACACTTTATATTTGCTAGCAGCAAAAACATAAAAAACATCTATAGAATTTATATGTTGATTTCCGAACAATGCCTTAAAGTTGAGTAGTTCAACTTCAAAATATTCTAAGAAAATATCATTATATCATGTAGAAAAAGTATATGAGGTAATAAAGAGAGTGAAGCTTACCTTAAGAACCCCTAGCAATTGGATAATAAGGTTTTGATCATTTATAAGCTTGTCGATTGTAGCTAGTTGATCAATGAGAAACTTAGCTTCATTAATGTAAACAATACATGTTTTATTACCTTGAAAGATTGTTTTAATATGTCTTTAAGTAATGCAACTCGTGATCGTGAAGTTGATGCAAAGTGGTTCTAAAAAGAATCTCAGGCTTATTTGGTAGTTTTAATTTAATAAAAAAAAGTAACCAACTTCTCTAAAATCAAAGCAAGTATCTAAATTTTAACACAATTTTCCTTTCAGAACCACATTGCATAAGCTTGATAACCCTATTTATAGTAGGTAAAAAAACATTGCAAGCAGTTCTAGAAAATAAAAATAATAGAGTTCTAAATAAAATAGATAAAACAATCATAAATCAACTAAGAAACTAATATAAATTCTTGCACAATAGCTTCTGGATCTTATCACAAGATCTTTATGATGTCCTATTGACCTAAAATCTTAACTATATATAAAATATGATTTCTGAAAACTTCTGGTAAATTGGATCCCAATACAATGATAAGATAAAAAATTATACGTATTAGCGTAAAACTATGCAATAGAAAAAAAAAGTCCAAAACCAACCCTAACCTTCTAAATATGAAAATCTTTCTAATAGTTTATCATGATTATCAATGCACTAACATGTATGTCATGCATTTAATCGAAAACTTGCCTTGTATCTTCAAATGCTCCACACTTCCCATAAAGTTCAATTAGTTTCATTCTTATCAATCTATTCGAACTTGAACCAAGTTTCAAAACTTGGCAATGAACCTCTCTCCCCTTTTTCAAAGACAATTGGCACCCACAAGCTTTCAAAAATGAAGTGATCACATAGCTATTGTTTATAAATAATGAATTGATCATTTGATAATATAAATGAATCCCTTCAGTGTAATAGCTAGACAACACCAACCCATAAATAAGAGCAGTGTAAAGATAGATATTTGAGCTTTAAGTGTGAGAGAAGATCTTGGACACGTAACAAATAGAGTTTAGATTGGAGCAAACACGAAGTAGCTTGAACACAACAAATGAGTCTTGATCATAGTGGTTCGTTATGATTTTAACATGGATTGGTGAGATTTGGTTAATGTGTTTGCAACTTTGTAGTGAAGAGATGAATTGTCTCATGTTTAAAGAGTTTTTGGGCTTTGTACTTGAAATTAGTCAGGAAAGTTGAGTACCTATCAGATAACATGGAACTGGAATGACTCATTGGTACTTGGTACTTACTAGGCGTTTTGTCTTCTCATTTTTTGGTTAAGCCAGCTACAACAAAGTTATAAAACACGGCCTGATAAATTGATACCAAACTTGTATGATCTAGGATCTTGGTCAATTTTAAATAGACAAAATTCAAACTTGTAATTGACCTGGTCTAACTTAAACGATCTACTAGGTTAACCTATAATCCGGATGACACCCGATTTTTTTTATATTGTTTTAATAAGTCCAAAAAACATAAAATTAATTTATGAATACTTAACCTCACATATTTTTTTATATATATAATCTACATCCATATAAAATATTTCTTAACTTTTCAATATGTGATAATTATATATAGTTTACATCCACATAGAATATTTATTAACTTTTCCATGTGAGATAACTATATATAGTTTAAATTCATATGGATTATTTATTAATTTTTCAATATGGAATATTGAAATCTCAAATATTTTTTTTAATTTTCCTGAATTGACCTGGGTTATCCTGTGTGACCTGAGACCTAGCTCTTGGCTGGGTCAACCCCTGGACTGGGTTTAATAACTATGAGCTAAAATGAGATCATTCCTATAGTCATTGTAGTTTCTGGTTCTAAAATTCCAATCCTCAAAACATCCTCTTTTATAGTCATGATCATAATTGTCAAACCAGTTATAGGCCTAGATTATTGGATTACTAAGTCAATCTCTCGGCCATCAAATCAACACAAGTCAATTTTAAAATGATGTTGTTTTAGCGGTTTTTTTTAAATTGAAATGATATCATTTTGGATAAAAAAAATTACAAAAAAGATAAAATGACATCTTTTTAAGTAATATATATATATATAATTAACTCAATCATGTCTCATCTAGGTTTAGATGATTTATCTAGATTTGAATCGATCAATGTCTAAAACGACTGGGAAAAAAACTCAGCCCAAAACACTAATGATATTGTATTTTAACAAATAAATTGTATAAAATAATGTGCAACTATAATTAAAATATCTTTATAGTTTTCAAAACAATAAAGCCCTATCATATAGCTATTTAAAGAATATGATTTGTTTTTCAAAACCCATCAATAGGGAACATTTCTTCTCCCACACCCTTTCTTTTCCTCTTCCTCTTCCTCTTCCTTTTTTTTTTCTGTATAACTTGATCATCGAATGAGTGAGAAGTGAAACACCTATAAATACTCACGGATCAATGTCTAAAACAATTCAGAAAAAAAACTAAGCCCAAAACAGTAATGATAGTGTATTTTAACAAATAAATTGTATAAAATAATGTGCAACTATAATTAAAATATCTTTTTACCTTTCAAAACAATAAAGCCCTATCATACGTCTATTTAAAGAATATGGTTTGTTTTTCAAAACCCATCAATATGAAATATTTCTTCTCTCACACCCTTCCTTTTTCTCATTCTTTTCCTCTCTTTTTTTAATCTTTTTTTTCTGTATAACTTGATCATCAAATGAGTGAGAAGTGAAACACCTATAAATACTCACGGATCAATGTCCAAAACGATTCAGAAAAAAAACTCAGCCCAAAACACTAATGATAGTGTATTTTAACAAATAAATTGTATAAAATAATGTGCAACTATAATTAAAATATCTTTATAGTTTTCAAAACAATAAAGCCCTATCATATGTCTATTTAAAGAAAATGGTTTGTTTTTCAAAACCCATCAATAAGGAATATTTCTTCTCCCACACCCTTTCTTTTCCTCTTGCTCTTCCTTTTTTTTTATTTTTTTCTGTATAACTTGATCATCGAATGAGTGAGAAGTGAAACACCTATAAATACTCATGGATCAATGTCCAAAACAATTCAGAAAAAAACCTAAGCTCAAAACAGTAATGATAGTGTATTTTAATAAATAAATTGTATAAAATAATGTGTAACTATAATTAAAATATCTTTTTACTTTTCAAAACAATAAAGCCCTATCATATGTCTATTTAAATAATATGGTTGTTTTTCAAAACCCATCAATAGAAAATATTTCTTCTCCCACACCCTTTCTTTTCCTCTTCCTCTTCCTCTTTCTTTTTTTTTTATTTTTTTTTTGTATAACTTGATCATCAAATGAGTGAAAAGTGAAACACTTATAAATACTCATGGATCAATGTCCAAAACAATTTAGAAAAAAACCTAAGCTCAAAACAATAATGATAGTGTATTTTAATAAATAAATTGTATAAAATAATATGTAACTATAATTAAAATATCTTTTAAGTTTTCAAAACAATAAAGCCCTATCATATGTCTATTTAAATAATATGGTTGTTTTTAAAAACCCATCAATAGAAAATATTTCTCCTCCCACACCCTTCCTTGATAATTATGGATAACTTCAATTGGCCTAACCCTTTT
>Ga0325402_1000102_pt1 | contig 41456 bp, 9 predicted proteins | sample PopdelMetagenome_22_FD_207212 | JGI IMG/M metagenome (GOLD analysis project Ga0325402, IMG submission 207212) | Populus deltoides microbial communities from Bellville, Georgia, United States - Xylem-PdKOR-R3 | ecosystem: Host-associated > Plants > Phyllosphere > Stem > Wood/Secondary xylem... | reverse complement strand
TCTACAACTTGTGGTTTCCTTGAAAGATTCAAACCAGAGTTACATGTGAAAAAGAAAATGAAGAAGATGGAGTATAAATAATCTACCTGGATTCAAGTTGTTCTTCAGGTCCTGGTTTGCTTAAGCAGTATTCAGCAAAAAAGACAAGAACAGAGTAGAATATATAGTTTAAAAATAACAAGGAAGTTCCAAGATGTTGAACTCGAGATGATTTGATTCAATCAGAAAAGGAAGCACTGATCATCAGAAAGGTTTAAGAAATTTGATGAGGGAAATTGGGAAATCAATGGTATAATGAGATGAGATGTCGAAGATAATGTTACAGTAGCAAAGATATTATTCTAATAAATCTATATAAATCATGTTAATCTTATAAAAATAGTAAAATAAAATTAAAAAAATTACGAACTAGCCTAATATTGAAATAAACAAAAATAAATTTTAAAAAACAAAAAAAAAACTGGAATTATTTTGTAATTTACAATGAAATAGGTGTGGATAGATAATGATTCTTCCACGTCTTTTAACTTTTCTTTTAATAAAAATTAAAAACCCTATAATATTTTCCTCGATGATGCTCAATGATGCCAAATTAAAACATCTTTTTTTATTGCAATCATGTGAAACTTTTTTTAAAATAAAATATTTAAAAATATAATATTAAAAAAAACATTGTTATTTTAGATTTTTATGTTCTTGGTTGACCTAGCAGTACCGTTGTTGTTTGGACTTTGAGCAGCAGTAGATATCTCCAGCAGCAGTAGATTTTTACCTGCCGGCTAGAAAAGGTATGTTGCCGTTTTTTAGTTTACTAGAGAGAGGGCAGAAAGCCTCGAGAAAATAATTTCACATTCTGTGTGGTAGAAACCTGATTCCACCCAAAAATAATTTCACGACAATATACTTAAGGAGCAATATTACAGCAAAGAAATTAAATCAATACAGGTAAATAAATGATCCAAAGAATAATTCATTCAATAGAAAAAACATGACTGACTCCATAAACTGCATAAATCTGAACAAAAGAGTTAGAATAATTGGAAATCTGAACAATTTGGCTACCCATCACTGTATTGGACGTTGAAAATTTCCCGAGAAGATTTTGGCACCAAGCATTCATAGCCATTCCTTTCCTTGCATGTTCTCCTTCTTCCTTTTTCTTTCTCTGGTGCAATTCCCACACGTCTTCTTTATGCCAAATACCCCTCTTTTCAAAGGAGGCAGCCCCACTTTTCAACCTCCTTTTTCATCACGTCTCCGTGCTATATTTTAGGACTTCTTTGGCACCCACGTACATGCCTTAGGAGATCTTTTTTTGAAATCCTCATTAGAGGCTAATTTGTAGCCCTTTAAGAAACCTCTCCAACGCGTCAAGAATCACAGCAATCCTATATATGAGCGGAAAGTTATGATTAAAATAGTGCTACTCGGTTGATTTGATAGTATGGTTGTGGTTATTTTTTAAAATGTTTTTCACTCATAAATATATCTAAATAATATTTTTTATTTTTTAAAAATTATTTTTGACATCAATGCATTAAAATAATTTGAAAACACTAAAAACATATTAATTTGAAGCAAAAATAAAAAAAAATAATTTTTTTCAAAAATACTTTTGAAACACAAAAACAAACAGGACTTTATCTTTTAACGTTTACCGGTTTTTGAAATGCACTTAAGCTTTTAAATGTATTTTTACGTTTTTCTTTAGAAATTATCAATTTGATAATTATTTTTAGTGTTTTTTAATAATTTTAATGTATTAATATTAAAAATTAAAAAAATTTACAAAAATTATTTTTATAAAACATTTTTAATATACATTTTATAGCACAATATATTTCAAGTGAAAACATAATCCCAAAACCTTCACCAAGCATAAAAAGGTTTTCAACCCAATCATGCTTTTTCCTTATTATAAATACAAAATAAAGTTCGAGTGAAGTAGTAGGGTACAATCTTAAATGGTCCAAACATTATTGTTAGAATGTGACAGTGGTCCCAACATTAGTGTAGCATTAGCCATGTCTCAAGCTCCTCTAATAAAAAAATCAGGTTATTGGTGTTTGATGAAATTAGTTGTCCCTAAAAATAAAATAAAATCCTTTGTGAATTAATTAATTACTCAATTAATCCCTAAATTAGTTTTCTTGTTTTCCACAAATTTTTTAAGAATACAAATATTTTATTAGATGTTTAGACCATAGTTATTAAACTCGGATCGGCTCGGCGGGTTGACCCGGGACCCGGTGGCTAGATTGGTCCGGGTTTGTTAAAAGACTGGTCGGTGCAATGACCCGGCCAAACCCGGTAGACCCGGGTTTTTTTTTTTTTTCAAATGTGGGATTTGAAACCCATTAGTATATATACTCTATATTCCCAAGAAAAAAGTTATGTTTTTTCAATGTGGGATAAAAAACTTTTTGGTTTAAATACTTCAACTTAAAAAGATAACATAATATCTTTTCAATGTGGGATTTGAAGCTCTTTGTATATATACTTCATGTTCCCAAGAAAAAATTTATGTTTTTTCAATGTAGAATTTGAAACCCATTAGTATATATAATCTATGTTCCCAAGAAAAAAATTATTTTTTCAATATGGAATAAAAACCTTTTTGATTTAAATACTTCAACTTAAAAGCTTAACATGATATCTTTTTAATGTGGGATTAAAAACTTTTTAAAATATTCATTTAAACTTCATTATTTACAATATGTATAGCCTATATTTACATGGATTTTTTCTTAATTTTTTCATATAAAATATTAAAACTTTAAATATTTTTTTTAATTTTTCCGGGTTGATCCGAGTTGACCCATAAAACCCAGGACCCAGCCCCTTGGCCAAGTCAACCCTCAGGCTGGGTTTAATAACTATGGTTTAGACACTCCACTATTATAATATTTTATTTAAATTTAGATTTTTATTTTAATTATTGAATTTTATTTAATGTAACAAATATTATAAATTATTGTTTTCTTTTATCTGGCGATGATAAATTCTAAAATATTATTTGATTTTATTGATTTTGAAAGAATATAATATTTTAAAATATTATGAAATGTTGTCCGAATTTTATATGTTTTTGTTTTCTAAATGCATGTTCCAAGACTTAATGTGAATATGATATTCTTATAGCATTGATTTTGCGTTGGTAGTCATGTATCCGAAACACGGTTCGTGACAATAACGCACAACACAACAAACAAACATTGTTGGAATGCTGAATCCTTGAAGTGCGTATAACAAAATCTCAGTGTCCGGAATACCTCTTCCTCCATGGCATCTTGCCTAACTCTTGATTGTCTCAGGTCCTCCAAGGCATTCCTCCACTTCTTGGTTAGCTATCTCATGGAGGTTGACGCCATCATACCTTGGAAATTCAATTCAAAAATACCCTTTAATTTCTATTATTTTTATTCACATTTTAGCATTTTATTCCAATGATAGAAAATTTAGAATGCACTTTCATACACTGATCATCAAAACCCCAGGAACGCCATCAAGCATCAGCTTCAAACAACCAGAGGGAGCTTCAGTGCAGTAGAGAACTTCAACATCTACTATGAAGCTTGATTTGCTATACAAGATCTGCACACCAGTTTTTCATTGCTACAAAGATACTGTATGTATCAAATGAAATTAAAAACAAAAATGCTTAAAAAAAAACAGAGAGACACCTACCTTGTTTTCTCTATTGGTACATGGTAAAAGTCTGAGCATATTTTTTTAATTTTAATAATAGTACTGTTCTTTCTACCACCAAGAAATCAAGAACGCTAGATTCATTCAACAAGATTCTAAAGCTTATATTTAGATAAATTAGCAGAAAGGACAAAAATCCTAGTGCAAAAGTCCTATAAACTAGCCCAACAAACCATACCCAGAGAAGCAAAAACCAAAAACAAGCTAGCTCAATTTTTGCTCCACGTACCTGGCTAAGAAATGCAGCATACCCACTTGGAATTATACACCATCCAAATTATTTTATTTTTGATGAGTCATTTCAAAATTCAAACTTATGAGTTATTTATTAAGTTAATTCAGATTAATTATTTTATTAAAATAATATTATTTTATTTTTTTTAGTAATCCGATTAGATATGAACTAGGTTGGTTTGATTGATTGATTAAATTCCACCCAATCAATATCTTATTTAGTTTAATTACAAACCCAATCCAAGTTAAATTTTACATTTTAAGTTTTTTAAATAAACACGGTTTAACAATTATTTTCTTATCTTTAACTAAACTTTGAAGTGTATAAACTTTCACACTCAGTGTGTGTATATATTATTCAACCAAATAATTGCTTGTGACATATATGTGGCGAGCTTCCTAGTATTTAAAATCTTAGATTATCAAATAATTAAACTTTTTATCCAAACCAATAAATTTTATGTGTCTATTTTAAATTTTGGTTTTAGAAAGAAAATCGAAATGGCATATCAAACAATACCTATAAATCTTTTATATTACAGATTAACATAACCAGTGCACCAATTTATCATTCTTAAGGTCAATATTTAGAAATAAATAAATAAAAGTTAGGTACCAATATTTAAATTAAGTAACCTCAAAGACTACTAATTGAGCTTTTGATATTAAAAGGGTGTATGTCGTTACTAATATGATAATAAAAATAGATAATTATAAAATTAAACACCAATCCAATACTAATTTATATTTTTTTAGACCATGATATCATACAAAGAAAAATAAAACCAATTATAAAACTACATTCTAAACTAACCCAAATATGAAATAGAAAAAAAAATTAAAAAAATTGATAACAAAAAGAAGGAAAGGGAAAGAAAAAACCAAAGAAGCCAAACACTATAAATTATTATTGTAATTCATAATGAAATAGGTGTGGGTGAATATTGGTTCTCCCACACTGTTTAGCTTTTTTTTTAATTAATAAACAAAAAAATACTTCATTAAACTAGTATAAATCACGTTAATTTTATAAAAAAATAAAATAAAAATAAATAAATAATAAAGTTGAATTTTAAACCACCCAGTATAAAATAAACACAAGCAAATTTTAAAAAATAAAAGAAAAAAAAACACATTGGATTACTTATTATAATTTATAATGAAATAGGTGTGAATATGTCTCTTAACTATTCGTGAGCTTCTTATTCCTTCTTAGTTTTTCTTGAAGTTATTTTATTTAGAGCATGTTTTACAGTGTGGTTGCGGTTGTTTTTTAAATAATTTTTCGTACTAAAATATATATCAATGATATTTTTTATTTTTTAAAAATTATTTTTAATATCAGCATATCAAAATGATTTGAAAACACTAAAAACATATTAATTTGAAGTTAATAAAAAAAATAAAAAATTTTTAAATTTTTTCAAAAACACTTTTAATACACAGAAAACAAACAATGTCCCGAGTGTTCCATCGAGGAAAAAAAGAAGAAAAAACCTAACTTTTTTTTTCCTCTTCATAAAACATGGATTTAAGGTGGGTTGAGATTTAAGAATCAAAATATTTTTTTATTTTTAATATTAATATATAAAAAAATATTAAAAATATTAATTTAATATTTTTTTCAAAATAAACATATTTTAAATGCAATCAAACATAATTCTAAGTACAAAAACAAATTACGTTTTGATTGCAGTTGAGTTAATTTTAGGAGTTCTTTTTTGGCAGCCACGTACATGCTTTAGGAGTTCTTTTTATTAAATAAATATTATAGTAAAAAATTAAATCAATACAGATAAATAAATGAACTAAATATAATCAAACAATTAATCCATTTAACAGAAAAAACATTACTGAATCCATAAACTACATTAATCCCTTTTCTTTTCTTGTTTTTTTTTTTTCTCTGGTGGAATTCCCACTGGGCAGCCCCACCCACTTTTTCAAACCCACTTTTTCATCACGTCACCATGGTCCCACACGTTTTCATCAAAAACCTAAATTTTAGGACTTCTTTGGCAGCCACGTACACGCTTTAGTTTTTTTAAATAAAAAATCATTATCAGAGACTATTTTATATACCGGGGAGCTTGTTTTGAACGCGGTAGTAATGATATTTTAAAGTATGTTTTATCTAAAAATATATAAAAATAATATTTTTATTTTTAAAAAAATTATTTTTAACATCAACACATTAAAATAATTTAAAAATATAAAAAAATTATTTAAAACAAATCAAAAATTTTAAAAACATAAGCATTCCCAAACAAGGTAACACATCAAGAATCACAGCAATATGACATGTAAGTAGAAAGTTGTGATTAAAAAACATTACTACTTTTATAGTGTAGCAGGAAATGTTATTATTGTTATTTTAAAAATATTTTTTATTTATAAATATATTAAAATAAAAGTTGTTAATTTCGTTTTGTTTTATTTATAATGATTTTATACCAATTCAAAAAATGAAATAATTTTCATCTCATTTTAAATTTTGGTCCCTTCCGGATTTTTCGGCTAAATTCCGTTCGGAATGTTCCGGTTTCATTCCACATGTTCTGTTCCGGTCTTAAAAAGCCTTTAAATCAAATTGAACCAGGTTCAATTAATTAATTAAACCATCAACGTATAAAAAACTCTTTTTCATTACTATTTTCTTTAATTATGATATTAATTTTTTAAAATTAGATTTATCACTAATATATATGGTTTATGTTCATGTTGTTTTTTTTCAAGTTTATACTTTGTAGGAATTTAAGCAAAAAAATGGATGTTTTAGATCTTATTAGACTTGATAACATTGACCTAACTTTATATTTAAAATATTAATGTTAAAACATTTTAATTTCATAATATTTTGATATTTTATTGAATTTGAATTGTTTTAAATTAAAAACTTATTTAATCTTAACTAATAAAAAATATTTTAAATTTTAAAATTATATTTCATCACGTCTCCATGATCCCCGTTGTGTCAAAAACAAATTGCCTGTGCTACTTTCTAGTTTTAGTATTAAATTTGGTCTTAGAAGTTTCAGTTATTTAAAAAATGTGTTTATGAATATGGCAGTTTCAGGTTTAGAAACCAAAACTGCCATATTCATACTCTCTCTTAGACATTTTAAAAATGTGTGTAGATTTATTATTTTATTAGGTTACTTTAATGATAAATCAATATAGTATTTTTCTTATTTTTTGGATTTTCATCTTGGAGAAACTCAATGGGATGAAAATATAATATTAATCAAACTTCAAATTATAATTGTTTATCTATCGAGTTAAAATGATTGAAAGAATTGAATATTATTGAATATGAGCAAATTTAAGGTTACAATCAATTAGTATTCTTACAACGGAAGGATTACCAGCACCAACTCCTAAACTTTACAAAGGGACGAAGGACATCCTTTGCATTAGGTTGCTCCCACTCCACTACTGTCTCCCACCATTCTTCTGGAAGTGCTCGGATTACTTTAAGAGGAGATGGTTGGCCATTTTCAAGCAACGGAAGACAAATTGGCATCCTCTTCAGCTTCTTACAATACGTTACAGTAATATCTTCAAGAGAATTGCAAATCAGTTTTGCACTGCAAATGCTTTTCAGTTCTGGTAACCAATCCAATCTCAGAGTTCTTAACTTTGGGAGAATGACTTCCGTGATGGAATTGGAGGTGCTGCTTTCTTCATCTGTTGTTCCTATTATCTCCTCCATTTTCTCACTGCAACTCACTTCAATCCTTTCCAGGTTTACGAGGTTTGGCAGCAGCACAAGTGGGAACAGCTTCTTCATATTGTTACATCCACTACAACAAAACACTTTAAGACCAGAAAACGCACCATTATATGATGGCAATCGTGGTGGAGCAGAGCAGAACCAAGAAGATGAAACCAAGCTCTCCATGTGATCGCATTCCTGAATGCTGATGCGCTCCAGTTCAGTTGCATTCTCTAATAACAAAACATCACATAAACTTCTTGCATCGATGCATTCACAAATCAGTCCTTGAATGCCATTTAAGAACTTGACCTGAAAATCTCCATCTCCGTTGATACTCAAATTACCCAACCCAACTGTTTTACTTGGAAATTCATCAATGCTTAGCCAATAAAAGAAATTCACCATTCCTACTAAAATTTTATATGTGCTTAATGATTGGATCCCATCCCGAGATCTGAGATACTCCATGAAGTCAGAGAAACCTTCGAAATGGCATTCCAAAGTTACCAAATTTCTCAAGGATCGTACTTCCTTTACTTTAACTGTTATCAGAGCATAACTGATCCCCTTAAGCTCTTCTAGTACAAAGACTTCCAGGTCAGAGAGTTTTGGTAATATCCCACTAGGAAACTCCTTTTCACCACATCCATTCATTCTAAGATACCTCAGGTTGGTTAGGCATTCCATTCCTTGAGGCAACTTTTTAAGTGCCCAAGTACTGGAGAGATCCAACCTCTTCAGTGCCCTGAGCTTCTTTAATGATGGAACATGTCTTAATTCCATACAATTATTGAGCAATAATGCAGTGAGACTCACCAAATCAGAGATAGAGTCTGGCAAATTTTCAATACCTGTAGAAGACAGATCGAGGACCATGAGCCCATTCAATTGCTTGAAAAATGAATCCGCAACAAATCTCAACTCTCTATTATCACATAGAAATAGAGTTGATAGATATGGACACCTAGGTGAATGGCTGGAAGGAATTTCTTCGATCTTGTTTTGCATTAGTGAAACTCTCGTCAGATTCTCCGTCCACTCCTCTGCATCTGGCAACTCTTTTAATTGTGCACCTGCTTTAACCATGACTTGAGAGTTGTCTTGCAGTATATGGATGGCCATGTCCCTAATCAAGTCATGCATCTTGACTAAGATACTTCTATCATTATACTTTATTTTAAAACTTTCCAATAGGCAGACATTTTCAAGTGTATTAATCATCGTGTGGCCCTTGTCAAATGCATCTCCCCTGCTCCTCTTTCCTTTAATTATTCCTTCATTGATCAAATAACCTATCAAGTCCTCCCTTTTAATCAAATAATCTTCGGGAAATAATGCACAGTACAAGAGACATTGTTGGAGTGCAAAATCACCTAACCGATCATAACTATATCTCAATAACTTGAATACTTCCTTGTCCTTAAATTCTGAATCGCTCAATTCGTTCAATGTATTTCTCCATTCATGTAGGTCATCCACTCCCCTCAAGCTTCCTGCCACTGTAATAATTCCTAATGGCAAACCAGCACATTCCCTCGCAACAGCTTTTGCAATTCCTTCCACTTCTGGTGAAAGTGCTACATCACGTCCAAGTTTCTCCATGAACAAAGTCCAAGCTTCTCCATTAGAAAGTGGCTTCACTTTAATTTTGTGCTGGCAAGCCATCTGATTACAAACCTTTTCTGATCGAGTTGTCATAATCAGCTTGCATCCTTCCAACTTTTCAGGAATTCCCATTTTGGGTAGCTCAAAATTGTTCCACAAATCATCTAAAATGAGAATCCATTTTTGTTTCTTCATTAGTTCTTCTGACAATTTGGCAGCTCTATGCAGATCATCATCTTCGCTCGAAAGGTCTAGATCAAGACGTTTAGCAATAAGATTCTGCAATCTATTAATGCTGAAATCTTGAGACACGGTCACCCACCAAATATGATCACAAATATCTAGTCTTTGTAGAAGCTCATTATGGATATGTTGTAGTATTGTGGATTTACCAACTCCCCCCATCCCGTAAATGCCAATGGTTGAGACTTCCCCATCCATTAACAAAGACCATATCACCTTCGTATTCTCTTCGAATGCTTGACCCACTGGCTTTGTAGAGTTAGTAGGTAATGGAACTCCTCTAGTCTTGTTGTATTTCAGACTTTCAGAAGATCTAGCTCCAGCACCAACCTGCACTGATCTTCGACTATTCTCCACATCCTCCTCCACTGGTTCTGTCCTCACTCTAACCCGATTAATTCTCTCTTCCCCGGCACCTTGTTCCAGCACCCCCTGAACTCCCACTTGTATCCTTCCAGCACCCCCTGCCAAATTGCGAAGTACTGCATTGCTTTGTTCCAACGATCGATCCACTGGTTCTGTCCTCGGTCTGCTCTCGAGTGCCCCTTCGGAAACTCCATCTTCTGGTGCTCTCATTCCGGTCACGCTTACTACGTCGTTTCCTGCTATTGCATGTGAAGAAATCCTCTCTTCCCCTACTCCGGGTTCTACAACCTGAACTTCTCTTTGTGCCCTTCCAATTCCTCCTACCATTGTTGAAATTCCACAATCATTAACATTGATTGAACCTGCTGTGATTTTATGTCTTTTGTTGCCACCACACATAGCTTTCCAGGCTGCTTCTTGAACTTCTTTAGGCACCCCACGACAAATGACAACACCACGCCTTTTCTCTCCTGATAAATGCCATTTGATCCTTGAAATGGAAGTTTTAATGTCATATGTATGTGGACAAAACTTACACTTCATCCTACCCTTATCACTTTCTTCAACAGAATTCCAAAACGGATCATTTGATCCAACCATTTCGACCTATAGAAAAAAGAAGTCAAAGTATAGAACAAAAATCAGTCAAAATATGGAATAAAAATTGACGGATCAAGTTACAGAACAGAAGTTTCCGAATTGAGAAACTATTTTGCTATCAAAATTGATAGTTAGTTTATAGCACAATCATAGGGGAAAAAAGACTACGATAATTCAGTTATACTTCTTACTTGTTGAGTATTTAAACCCCTATTTTGACTTTGCAGGGAAGTGTCAGGGCCAGGATTTGAGGCATTTGGCCTAGCAGTTTGATTTTGCAATCCTCGGACTTGGAGGTTATCCATCTGTGACCTATATATAAATGAAGTGATCATATTATAAAACCTTTCCATAATTGGTAGTCTCTCTTAAGCAGTAAAAGTTAATGGTGTTAAAACACAACAGCTACAAGTCAATCAGTACCTAGGCACGAAGTTCTCTTGTTGCCCGTTGTCTATGTTAGGAATTACAGCAGCTTGATCGACTTGTCCTTGATTAGAAAAATATTGACTCCTGAATCCAAAATCATTTGCAAACAATATGTTTAGCTTGTTGGGTTCATGTTCAAGCTATGATGTTTCTTTCCTGATTGAAAAACTAATTTTTTTTTTTATATAGAAAATACTAAACATGAAAAATTGGATACCGGGGAGCAGGAAAAGAAGGTTGATGAATAAAGGAGTTCTGATTAAAAAGAGGGATTGGAACTTTATAACTTTGACTTTTTGTACAAAAAAGAAATGTAGTGATGCATAATTCTTTACTATTAATCCACTAAGCATTTGATATCATTTTAGCTTACCTCAAAGGCATTGATGGTCCAGGTAGCATGGGATAGGCACATCGAGGATCAAATAAATTAGGATGAGGCAGATACCTATATTCAAATATAATGATATTAGGCAGATAAGTAGAACAACAACAAGAAGAAGTTAAATAATGATGAATATTATGTACAAGAAGAATTTAAATAATGATTATTCTCAGTTGATTTTCTAGTTTCATTATGTGATGCAAATCACGAGACAGGGGAAACATGGGGAAGGCAAGGACTCTTGAAACCTGATTAAAGCTTATTAGCTATAGTTATTATTTTCCCAGTTAGCTGATAGTTTCCTAGTCAGATTAGTATTAGATTTCAATTACGTATTAGATCGTAACTCCTTAGCTGTAGGGTATTTAAGAGGGGAACAGAACAAAAGATGGGACATTATTTGTATTCTTGGCAATTGCTTTCTTTAAATACAAATTGAAGTGATTCCTCTACATAGAGATTATGTATTAAATTATTTATTATTCTTACTGGGAGCAACGAGAGGTTGTACATAATATTCATCAAGTCAACGAGGGCATTTACATTAATATGTGCACACAAAAAAAAGAGAGAAAGCGAGATAGAGAGCTCAAAAGAAGTTAAATAATGATGAATACCTTGATGGAGTTTGAGGCCATTTTGGTTCATTTTGGTTGATCCGTGATGATGATGTTCCGTCTAAACCTCCCATTGTTGTCTGTTTGTTTTATAATAAACAATTAGAAGATGCTCGAGATAAATATTATGTAGCAAATTGGAGCACTCACATCGTTCTGTCCACCTTGATCATTGCATAATATGGAGCTTTGGTTGTCTGGAACCTCCGGTGGCGACCTGCTTTTTTTTGGGGGGGGACATTATTGTTTTTTTGGGGATAATAGAAAAAACTGAAGAATAACTAAATTGCAAGGAATCATCTTTTGATAAAATATGCTTAAGAATGACGTACGAGAGAGGCTCAGGTATATTGAATATATCTTCTAGTGATTGAAGATCGAACTCATTTGATGTCCAGTCGATCACGACATCATCCTCCGCAGAAGATGGTGGGAACCCTTCCATCTGAGGTTTAAAGAAGAATAGAAAACACAGATTATAAGCAATTGATCTTTAACTAGGTGTGCAACGAGTCTAGCCTAGTGCACACTCTTTCCTCCTTAATATTGAGATAAGACGTGTCACTCACACTCATATGGGATGCTCTTCAATAATGGGTACAATCCTAAATGACATTGTACCTATCTTGAGGCCTTATCGTCCTCTGATAGCTTACAATCACCCTCTGTCCTCTCTAATTCTTTGAACGAGAGAACTTTCCCTTGAAGGTCGCCATCACGGACCTTTTTAGCTTATTGACAAAATTAAAGAACCAGGGAAAGAAGACCCTCCTTCAGCGCTATTAATCAAGGTGTAACATTACCTAAACACCCTGAGTGTAGGTTATTCCTCCAGCATTCTAAAGAATTTATCGAATGATGATAGAATAGTCCATTCATTATAGTGAAGGTGAGCCAGACTCAGATTGAAATATCTAAACATCCTTCACAAAATGTTGTATTGTAAACTAGTATCCAAACTCGCATATGAAGGATGTAATTAAAAACTTACCCCCATTGCATTTATTGGTGACCTTAGAGACACGGACACTAAGTTCTTACAACACAACCAGGTAATCTCCTAGTTATTATAGATTGGTCTCATTTACTATGCCAGGAGTAATTGTGCTCAGGACAACATCTATAGAGGTCTAGGCACTCTTTCTTTCCCTTTAGGATCTGAAACCTCTTAGGGACTCCTATCTTCCCCCTTTCCAGTAGGGGAACGAGAGGAAGTAACAACTCTAAACATCCTATTGTCGTCTATTTTTTATACACTAATACATAAAACTTTTTGATTCAACGTATGATATAGCAATACAAACACTTGCTAATTCAATGAATATTAATTGTGTTAGAAAATAATATAAATTATATCTTGAAACCTTACCTAATAGCTTAAGTTTTTTGGTTAAATTGATTATTTGACATCGTATCAGAACCTTGATGATAAAACAGTCAAGAGTTTAAGTCTCATCATCCCTATTTATTTAATAAAAAAATAAACACAGGGTAGTGTGGATCTGTACAAGTTTCATGTCCAAAGAACTTTTACTTAATATAAATCATAACTTGAGATCCCATCTAATAGCTTAAGTGTTTGGATTGAATTGGTTTTTTAACATGGTATCAAAGCATTGATGATCAAGCAATCACAAGTTCGAATCTCATCATCCTTATTTATTTAATAGAAAATAAAAACAAAGTAATATGAGTATGTACAAATTTCTAGGCCAAAGAACTTTCACACTTGAAGGGGTGGGGTGTTAAAGAATAATATAAATCATATCTTGGGACCTCAGCTAACAATTTAAGTTTTTGAATTAAATTGATTCTTTGACACATTGTAGCAAATTGGAGTATTAGCATGTTTGTGATTGTGTTTGTGATTGTGGTAGTGGAAGTGTTTTTTGCTTGGAAATACATATAAATAATATTTTTTTATTTTTAAAATTTTAATTTTAACACCATGACATCAAACTGGTTTAAAAACATAAAAATAAATTAATTTTAAATAAAAAAATTAAAATTTTAAAAAACATGTTCCGAAACACTCACTAAGCGTAAGCACTCACCATGGTTTGAGGAAATGAAGGTGGAAACTGAGTTGTTTGTTGAATACTATCGTTGATCACATTGTTATTCACCACCATGTTCTGTCCAACATGATCATTGCATAACATGAAGCTTTGGTTGCCTGGAACCTCCGGTGGCGACCTGCTTAATTTGTTATTAGGAACATTATTCTTTTTTGGGAATAATAAGAAAAACTGTAGAATAACTAAATTGCAAGTAATCATCTTCTGATAAAATATGCTTAAGAATGACGTACGAGAGAAGCTCAGATATATTGAATGAATCTTCTGGTGATTGAATATCGAACTGATTCGATGTCAAGTTGACATCATCCTCATTACAAGACGGTGGGACTCCTTCCATCTGAGGTTTAAAAAAGAACAGAAAGCACAGATTAGATAAGAATATATATATATATATATATGACTTATTTATTTGTTAAAGAAATTCGGATGAAAAATAGGAAATATAAATGTTGCTGTTAATGATTTAATTCTTTGTTTTAATGCTAAATTATTTGTCACTTGTTGTAAACAAGTTTAATGAAAGGTAATTAATACTGATCAAGTTAATTCATGAATCAGTAAGAGACAATTTCATTGAATCATTATGTCAGAAAAATATTGGATAAAAATAATTAATGGCAGTCCCACAGGGCATGGATTACAAAATCTAGTATTGGAAAAGAAATCCCATATATAAGGAGTTAAAAACAGCAAAGAATTTTGAAAAGACAAAAACAATGAATTCAAGGTTTAGGGTTAATTTAGTATGAACACCACAAGGATTCAAGATGAAGATAGACAAAAACAATTGATTACAAAATCCGAGAAAAAGATAGATTTATTTATCATGGATTACTTTAAAGATTCAGACAAGAAGAAGTACAAATAATTTACCTGGATTCAAGATGTTCTTCAAGTGCTAGCTGGTTTGCTTGAGCAGTATTCAGCCAAAAAAAGAAGAAGAGAAATCACAGATCAGAGAAGAATATATGGTTTAGAGAAATAATAAAGTTGCAGTATAAATAGGGCCGGAATTCTATAATGCAGTATAAATAGGATGTGGAAGAGAATGTTGCAGCAGCTTGCTCTTTTACATACTATAATTTAGTAGTAAGGTCGCCTCAATAATAATTAATTAACGTATTGTTTGATATATTATAAGATATATAAAGTTACCGTGTGGACCCGCCCCAATGTTGAAACCTGGAAGAAGCTGCCAAGAAAATGTAAACACATGAAATTTTCTAAAAAGAATAGCATATTTCTGCATGCTGTGAATTAAAAAAAAAACATTTTTTATTTAAAAATATATTAAAATAATTTGTTTAAATAATTTATTTTTTTATCTACACATTAAAAAAATATCATTGATCCAGGAATTGATTGCCAACAATCACTTTGTACAGTAAACAGACTTTGTACAGTAAATATCATTGATCCAGGAATTGATTGCCAACAATCACCACGTTGGTCATTTGCGACATATATAAATCTAGTTCTTAGTTCGCATCATGGATATTAGATCCGGCTCGGGGTTGACCCGGCTACGAGGTCGGGTCCCGGTTTTTATGGGTTAACTCGGAAAAATTATAAAAAAATAAAATTTTAATATTTTATATGAAAAAATTTAAAAAATCTATGTAAATATAGGTTATACATATTGTAAATAATGAAGTTTAAAAGAATATTTTAAAAAGTTTTTTATCCTATATTGAAAAAATATAACTTTTTTCTTGGGAACATAGAGTATATATACTAATGAGTTTCAAATCCAACATTGAAAAAACACAGCTTTTTTCTTGTGAACATATAGTATATATATACTAATAGGTTTTAAATCTTATATTTAAAAAGATAGTTTTTTTCTTAGAAACATAGAGTATATATACTAATAGGTTTCAAATCCCACATTGAAAAAATATGGATTTTTTCTTGTGAACATAGAGTATATATACTAATGAGTTTCAAATCCAACATTAAAAAGATATTATATTATTCTTTTAAGTTGAAGTATTTAAACCAAAAGATTTTTCATCCCACATTAAAAAAAACATAATTTTTTTCTTGAAAACATATGGTATATATATATTGATAGATTTCAAATCTCACATTTTTTTTAAAAAAAATCGAGTCTCGCTTGGGTCACCCGCGTCACAGGTTGACCTGCTGGGTCAACCGGGTTTAACTGAGTTATTGTACCAGCCGGTCTTTTAACAAACCTAGATAAGTTCAGCTCTAGAATTAACCCGTCAGACTAGTCTGAGTTTAATAACTATGATTCGCGCTGATAAATGTATAATGAGAAGAGTCGGGGAAGAGAATGTTACAGCCACTAACTCCCTTAAATAATATTATTTATTAGTAAGGTCACTCTAATAATTAATTAATGTATTGTTTTTATTATTATTGTTAATGTGAATATCTAGATTAGTTTGTATGTATTTTTAATTAATTTTATAAGTTTTAAAATTAATAATTATATAAATATTTAATTATCATGAAAAAACTCAAACTCAACATTATTAAAAAAAAAAAATTTCAGGCATAACTAATTTAGCTACCAGAATTTTAATTAACGTGAAGGAAGTTGCCAGGAAGCAACCCAAACACTATATTTATAAGATATAGAAGGTTAACGTGTGGACCCACCCCAATGTTCAAACTTTGAAGAAGCTGCCAAGAAAATATAAACACATGAATGTGAGAAAGAATAGCATATTTTTTATTATTTAATTTATTTTTATATTACCAATACAAAACAATTCACAAACAGTTACATGATACAGTTTTACATACTTTTAATTAGCCTCACTCATAGTTGAAAAATGTGATTATAATTATTTTTTAAAATATTTTTTTATATTAAAATGTATTAAAATAATATATTTTTATTTTTAAAAAAATTATTTTTAATATCAGTATATCAATCATATCAAAATAATCCAAAAAATATAAAAAAAATTATTTTTTAATAAAAAATTAAATATTTTAAAAACAAGAATTAACCTGCATTTTTTAAAGTTGATGGCTATCAGCAATTCTCCATTTCATGACCTTTCCAGCCTCACCCAGAACAACCAACCCCCTGGCAAAAATAATAATAATTTCATAGTTCAACTATATTTAAAAAAAAATTTTGATTTTCTTTAATTTTTAATTATATTTTTTTAATTATTTTGATATTTTAATATTAAAAATAAATTTTTAAATAAAAAATATTTTAAAAAATAATTATTATCGTAATATTAAACACTGCATTACTCTATCACCATGGAATATGGATTACCTCCCTTTCCGGTTTTCAAAAAGAATACCTATAAATCTTTTATATTACAGATTAACATAACCAGCGCACCCATTTATCATTCTTATATAAGGTCAATATTTAGGAATAAATGAATAAAAGCTACGTACGTACCAATATTTAAATTAAGTAACCTCAAAGACTACTAATTTAGCTTTTTGATATTAATATCAGGTCTTCTATCTCCACTACTCCCTGCTTACTCCTTGCCTCATATCTCAAGTTATATCTATCAAGTCTGCTTAATTATAAATTAAGTTGAATATTTATGACTTTTATATGTATAATTGTTTTGACTTATCATGATAAACATGACGTCATCATATTATAAAACCAAAAATCAATGGTGTATCTAATTATCAAAAAGGTTTAAATATTGCTAGGAAGTTAACGTGTGGACCACCCCAATTATGAAGCTTGGAAGAAGATGCCTAGAAAATGTAAACACGTGAATATTGAAAATAACATACTTTCCTTTTTAAAATGTTTTTTATTTTAAATAATAATTTTTTATTTTTTAAATAAAAAATTAATAATTTAAAAAGTAAAAAAAAAATTCAATTTTGTTGAAAAACGTGTGCTTTAACAATGACATATTAAATGTGTGATTAATTAAGAGCATGTGATTGCTTTTGTTTTTAGTTGTTTTTTCAAAAAAGATATATAGATTTTTTTAATGTTTTTTTTATAATTTTAATGTATTAGTATTAAAAATAAAATAAATAAATAAATCATGTAGTATATTTTCAAACCAATATGATATTGAAGGTCAAAATCGAAAAAAAATCAATTAAAAAAATTAAAAGATAAAAAAAACATATTCGATCAGCGAGTAAATCTATCAAACCTGTGAATCAGGTAACTTGAGCTAACACATCAAACTCATTAACAAGGTTATGGATTCCAGTAATATTATATATTTTTTTTAATTTTTTTTATTTAACAATATAATAATAAAAATGGATAATCATAAAATTAAACACCAGCCCAATACTAATATATATTTTTTTAAACCGCGATAACATCATACAAAGAAAAATAAACTAATTATGAAACTAAATTCTAAACCAATCCAAATATGAAATAGAAAAAAAAATTAAAAAAAATTGATAACCAAAAAAAGAAAAGGGAAAGAAAAAAAAAAGAAGAAGCAAAACACTATAAATTATTATTGTAATTCATAATGAAATGGGTGTGAGTGAATAGTAGTTCTCCCACACCATTCAACTTTTTTTTAATTAATAAGTAAAAAAATACTTCATTAAATCAGTAAACTAGTATAAATCACGTTAACTTTATAAAAAGATATGATAAAAATAAATAAATTATAAGGTTGAATTTTAAATCACTCACTATGAAATAAACAAAAACAAATTTTAAAAGATAAAAGAAAAAAAAACAAAACACATTGGATTACTTATTATAATTTACAATGAAATAGGTGTGGATACGTCTCTTAACTATTCGTGAGCTTCTTATTCGTTCTTAGTTTTTCTTGAAGTTATTCTATTTAATGTCCTGAGTGTTCCGTTGAGGAAAAAGAGAAGGAAAAACCTTACTTTTTTTTTTCCTCTTCATAATGCATGGATTTAAGGTGGGTGGAGATTCAGTAATCAAAATATTTTTTTATTTTTAATATTAATATATAAAAAATATAAAAAATATTAATTTAATATTTTTTAAAATATAAACATATTTTTAAATGCAATCAAACATAATTCTGAGTACAAAAACAAATTACGTGTTGATTGCGAGCATAACAATCTTGGCAGTAAGTACCATGATTCTTTCCAATTGAGTTAATTTTAGGACTTTTTTGGGCAGCCACGTACATGCTTTAGGAGTGCTTTTTATTAAATCAATATTATAGTAAAAAAGAATTAAATCAATACAGATAAATAAATGATCTAAATATAATCAAACAATTAATCCATTTAATAGAAAAAAACATTACTGAATCCATAAACTACATTAATCCCTTTTCTTTTCTTGTTTTTTTTTTTTTTTTCCCCTCTCTGGTGGAATTCCCACACGTTTTCTTTATGGGCAGCCCCACTTTTAAACCCACTATTTCATCACGTCCCCATGGTCCCCGTGTCCCACACGTTTTCATCAAAAACCTAAATTTTAAGACTTTTTTGGCAGCCACGTACATGCTTTCTTTGTTCTTTTTTTTAAAAATCATCATCAGAGACTATTTTATATACCGGGGAGCTTGTTTTGAACGCGGTAGTAATAATATTTTAAAGTATGTTTTATCTAAAAATATATAAAAATTATTTTTTATTTTTTAAAAATTATTTTTGACATCAACATATTAAATTTATAAAAATTTTATATTTATTTTTTAAAAATTATTTTTAACATCAAAGACTTGTCTGTTTAATTTCTATTATTTTTATTCTATTTTAGCATTTTAGCATTCCATATACTCATCAAAACCACAGGAACGCAATCAGAGGGAGATTTTATAGGGATCAAAATTAAATCATAGACTCATGTTTAATTTCTAGTTTTAGCATTAAATTTGGTCTTAGAAGTTTCAGTTATTTTAAAAATGTGTTTATGAATATGGCAGTTTCAGGTTTAGAAACCAAAACTGCCATATTCATACTCTCTTAGACATTTTAAAAATGTGTGTAGATTTATTATTTTATTAGGTTACTTTAATGATAAATCAATATAGTATTTTTTTATTTTTTGGATTTTCATCTTGGAGAAATTCAATGAGGATAAAAATATAATATTAATCAAACTTCAAATTATAATTATTTATCTATCGAGTTAACAAAAATATATGACTAATGAAATAAAAAAATGAAAAATGTTATTTATGTAATTGTAAGCACACTATATTATATTACTTTACAAAGGGACGAAGGACATCCTTTGCATTAGGATGCTCCCACTCCACTACTGTCTCCCACCATTCTTTTGGCCCTGCTAGGATTTTTTTAAGAGAAGAGGGCGGAGATGGCTGGCCATTTTCAAGCAACGGCAGACAAATTGGCATCCTCTTCAGCTTCTCACAATACATTAACTTAATATCTTCAAGAGAATTGCAAATCAGTTTTGCACTACAAATGCTTTTCAGTTCTGGTAACACATACAATGCCAGACTTCTTAACTTTGGGAGAATGACTTCCGTGATGGAATTGGAGGTGCTGCTTTCTTCATCTGTTGTTCCTATTATCTCCTCCATTTTCTCACAGAAACTCACTTCAATCCTTTCCAGGTTTACGAGGTTTGGCAGCAGCACAAGCGGGAACAGCTTCTTCATACTTCCACAATTATAACAAAAAAACTCTTTAAGACCAGAAAACGTACCGTTACATGATGGCAATCGTGGTGGAGCAGAGCAGAACCAAGAAGATGAAACCAAGCTCTCCATGTTATTGCAATCCCGAATGCTGATGCGCTCCAGTTCAGTTGCTTTCTCCAATGACAAAACATCACATAAACTTCTTGCATCGATGCATTGACAAATCAGTCCTTGAATGCCATTTAAGAACTTGACCTGAAAATCTCTATTTCCGTTGATACTCAAATTACCCAACCCAACTGTTTTACTTGGATAATCTTCAATCCTTTGCTCTAAATACCTACCCACCTCTCCTACTAAAATTCTGTATGTGCTTAATGATAGGATCCCATCCCGAGATCTGAGATACTCCACGAAGTCAGAAAAACCTTCGAAATGGCATTCCAAAGTTTCCAAATTTCTCAAGGATCCTACTTCCTTTCCTTTAACTGTTATCGGAGCATAACATTCCCCCATTAACTCTTCTAGTACAAAGACTTGCAGGTGAGAGAGTTTTGGTAATATCCCACTGGGAAACTCCTTTTCACCACATCCATTCATTCTAAGATACCTCAGGTTGGTTAGGCATTCCATTCCTTGCGGCATCTTTTCAAGTGCAGTACGAGAGAGATTCAACCTCTTCAGTGCCCTGAGCTTCTTTAATGATGAAACATGTCTTAACTTCTCACAATCATTGAGCAATAACGCAGAGAGACTCACCAAATCAGAGACAGAGTCTGGCAAATTTTCAATACCTGTCCAAGACAGATCGAGGACCTTGAGCCCATGCAATTGCTTGAGAAATGAATCCGCAATAAATCCCAACAGATTATTTTTACATAGCAATAGAGTTGATAGATAGGGACACATTGGTGAATGGCTGGAAGGAATTTCTTCGATCTCGTTTTGCATTAGTGAAACTCTCATCAGATTCTCTGTCCACTCCTCTGCATCTGGCAACTCTTTTAATTGTGCACCTGCTTTAACCATCCCTTGAGAGTTCTCTAGCAGTATTTGGATGGCCATGTCCCTAATCAAGTCATGCATCTTGACATATCTTCTATCATCATAATTCATTTGAGCACTTTCCAATAGACAGACATATTCAAGTCTATTAAGCATCGTGTGGCCCTCGTCAAATGCAGCTCCCCTGCTCCTCATTCCTTTAATTATTCCCTCGTCAATCAAATAAGCTATCAACTCCCCCCTTTCAATCACATGATCTTCAGGAAATAATGCACAGTACAAGAGACATTGTTGTACTGCTGGATCACCTAACTGATCATAACTAAACCTCAATAACTTGAATGCTTCCGTGTCCCCAAATTCTGATTCTCTCAATTTGTTCAATGTATTTCTCCATTCATGTAGGTCATCCACTCCCCTCAAGCTTCCTGCCACTGTAATAATTCCCAATGGCAAACCAGCACATTCCCTCGCAACAGCTTTTGCAATTCCTTCCACTTCTGGTGAAAGTGCTACATCACGTCCAAGTTTCTCCATGAACAAAGTCCAAGCTTCTCCATTAGAAAGTGGCTTCACTTTGATTTTGTGCTGGCAAGCCATCCGATGACAAACCGTTTCTGATCGAGTTGTCATAATCAGCTTGCATCCTTCCAAATTTTCAGGAATTCCCACTTTGGGTAGCTCAAAATTGTTCCACAAATCATCTAAAATGAGAATCCATTTTTGTTTCTTCATTAGTTCTTCTGACAATTTGGCAGCTCTATACAGATCATCATCTTCGCTCGAAAGGTCTAGATCAAGACGTTTAGCAATAAGATCCTGCAATCTGTTAATGCTGAAATTTTGAGACACAGTCACCCACCAAATATGATCACAAATATCTGGTTTTTGTAGAAGCTTATTATGGACATGTTGCAGTATTGTGGATTTACCAACTCCCCCCATCCCATAAATGCCAATGGTTGAGACATCCCCATCCATTAACAAAGAGCATATCACCTTCGTATTCTCTTCGAATACTTGACCCACTGGCTTTTTAGAGCTAGTAGGTAATGGAACTCCTCTAGTCTTGTTGTATTTCAGACTTTCAGAAGATCTAGCTCCTGCGCCAGCCTGCACTACTGATCTTCGACTATTCTCCACATCCTCCTCCACTGGTTCTGTCCTCACTATAACCCGATTAATTCTCTCTTCCCCGGCACCTTGTTCCAGCACCCCCTGAACTCCCACTTGTATCCTTCCAGCACCCCCTTCCAAATTGCCAAGTACTGCATTGCTTTGTTCCAACGATCGATCCACGGGATCTGTCCTCGGTCTGCTCTCGAGTGCCCCTTCGGAAACTCCATGTTCTGGTGCTCTCATTCCGGTCATGCTTACTACGTCGTTTCCTGCTATTGCTTTTGAAGTAATCCTCTCTTCCCCTACTCCGGGTTCTACAACATGAACTTCTCTTTGTACCCTTCCAATTCCTCCTACCACTGTTGAAATTCCACAATCATTAACATTGATTGAACTTGCTGTGTTTTTATGTCTTTTGTTGCCACCATACATAGCTTGAAAGGCTGCTTCTTGAACTTCTTTAGTCACCCCACGACAAATGGCAACACCGTGCCTTCTCACTCCTGATAAATGCCATTTGATCCTTGAAATGGAAGTTTTAATGGTATATGTATGTGGACAAAACATACACTTCATGCTACCATCATCAGCCCCATCTTCAACATAATTCCAAAACGGATCATTTGATCCAACCATTTCGACCTATAGAAGAAAAAAAAGTCAAATATAGAATAAAAATCGGTCAAAATATGGAATAAAAATTAACGGATCAAGTTACCCTTATTTTGCTATTAAAATTGATAGTTAGTTTATAGCACAATCAAAGGGGAAAAAAAGACGATGATAATTCAGTTCGACTTCTTACTTGTTGAGTATTTAAACCCCTATTTTGACTTCGCAGGGAAGTGCCAAGGCCAGGATTAGAGGCATTTGGCATAGCAGTTTGATTTTGCAATCCTCGGACTTGGAGGTTATCCATCTGTGACCTATATATAAATGAAGTGATCATATTATAAAACCTTTCAATATTTGGTAGTCTCTCTTAAGCAATAAAAATCAATGGTGTATCGAATTATCAAAAAGGTATTAATACTGTGTTAAAACACAACAGCTAGAAGTCAATCAGTATCTCTTGTCTATGTTAGGAATTACAGCAGCTTGACCGACTTGTCCTTGATTAGAAAGAAAATGAATCCTGAATCCAAAATCATTCCCAAGCAATATGAAGCATTACAAACTTAGGATTATCTTGCTGGGTTCATGTTCAAGCTATAATGTTACTTTCGTAATTGAAAAACTAATGTTTTTGTTATACAGAAAATACTAAATATGAAAAATTGGATACCGGGGAGCAGGAAAAGATTGTCCAGGTTGATTGAAGCCAGCATGTTGTGAGGTAGTTGTGTTCGCTGTCATATAGCCATGTCCCGGCTGAGGTTGATGAATAAAGGAGTTCTGATGCCTGAAAAATATTCAAATAGTTAAACTAAGAATTTGACACCACCGTAAAGATAGGTCAAGTTTATTGTTTTCATGATTAAAAAAGTGTATACTCATTATTAAAAAAGATCCTCGTCGATAAATTGGCAATAATGATGAATACCTTGATGGAGTTTTAGGCCAATTTGGTTCATTTTGGTTGATCCATGATGATGATGTTCCATCTAAACCTCCCATTGTTGTCTGTTTGTTTAACAATAAACACTAGAACATAAAACTTTTTGTATAATTCAATGGAGATTGTAGCAAATTAGAGTAAGCATGAGTACTCACCATGGTTTCAGGAAATGAAGTTGGAAAAGGAGTTGTTTGTTGAATACTATCGTTGATCACATTTCCCATTGTTGTCTGTTTGTTTAACAGTAAACAATTAGAAGATGCTCGAGATCGATACACTAAACATAAAACTTTTTGTCTAATACAAACACTTGCTAATTCAATGGACATTGTAGCAAATTGGAGTACTCACCATTGTTTCAGGGAATGAAGTTGGAAAAGGAGTTGTTTGTTGAATACTATCGTTGATCACATTGTTCTGTCCACCTTGATCATTGCATGATATGGAGCTTTGGTTGACTGGAACCTCCGGTGGCGGCCTGCTTCCATGGACAGTGACGACATTATATTGTTTTTTGGGAATAATAGGATAAACTGAAGAATAACTAAATTGCAAGCAATCATCTTCTGATAAAATATGCTTAAGAATGACGTACGAGAGAAGCTCAAGCTCCGACAGTAGTGATTGAAGATCGAACTGATTCGATGTAAAGTTGACATTATCCTCCATAGAAGATGGTAGGAACCCTTCCATCTGACCACAAGTATAAGATGATTAGTACGTACAGAGGTTTAAAAAGAACAGAAAGCACAGATCAGAAAAGAACATATATATGACTTTCTTGTTTGTTAAAGAAATTCGGATGAAAAATATGAAATATAAATGTTGTTGTTAATGATTTAACCCTTTGAATTTAAAGCTAAATTATCATACTCAAATTCTTTTTATGACACGAGATCCTAAAACTCTAGAATAATCAATAGAAAGATGCAGGATAACAGTTGAAGAAAGCAGGGGAAGGAAGGTAGAAGAGCTGATTGTTTTGACGGGGTGAACAAAAACCTCTTTCAACTCCTATTTATTCATAATTTGGGGAGCAAAACAAATGCAAGATTATTTTTGTTAATTGCAAAAATTAATTCCCTCTATTTTAGCCCTTAATTAGTTACACATCATAAAACACATACAAAAAAAAATCTAAATCTCCCAATTGTTGTCTGTTTGTTTAACAATAAACATTTTGAAGATGCTCGAGATAAATTGATCCACGAAAACATAAACTTTTTGATCCAATGGGTGATACAAACACTTGCTAATTCAATGGACATTGTAGCAAATTGGAGTAGGCATGAGCACTCACCATGGTTTGAGGAAATGAAGGTGGAGACTGATCAGTTGTTTGTTGAATACTATCGTTGATCACATTGTTCTGTCCACCTTGATCATTGCATAATATGGAGCCTTGGTTGTCTGCCGGCCTGCTTCCATGGAATAATATAGAGGATAAACTGAAGAATAACTAAATTGCAAGCAATCATCTTCTGATAAAATATGCTTAAGAATGACGTACGAGAGAAAAAGATATTAATACTGTGTTAAAACACGACAGCATATATATTGCCAAAGTTTGATCAGTACCTAGTAGGTAGCATCGCAGGCACTTGATTGCTCATAATTGTTAACTGATAATCGGTCCATTGTTGGTCCCTAAATTAGCAACATTTGTTAGTGATTTCTTTATACATATGCATAATTCTTTGCTATTAATCATCTTCTGATAAAATATGCTTAAGAATGACGTACAAGAGAAGCTCAGGGTCAAGCATGAATGTATCTTCTGGTGATTGAAGATCAAACTGATTCGATGTCAAGTTGACATCATCCTCCGCAGATTGTGGGACTCCTTCCATCTGAGGTTTAAAAAAGAACAGAAAGCACAGATTAGATAAGAATATATATAGATTAGATAAGAATATATATATATGACTTATTTATTTGTTAAAGAAATTCGGATGAAAAATAGGAAATATAAATGTTGCTGTTAATTATTTAATTCTTTGTTTTAATGCTAAATTATTTGTCACTTGTTGTAAACAAGTTTAATGAAAGGTAATTAATACTGATCAAGTTAATTCATGAATCAGTAAGAGACAATTTCATTGAATCATTATGTCAGAAGAATATTGGATAAAAATAATTAATGGCAGTCCCACAGGGCATGGATTACAAAATCTAGTATTTGAAAAGAAATCCCATATATAAGGAGTTAAAAACAGCAAAGAATTTTGAAAAGACAAAAACAATGAATTCAAGGTTTAGGGTTAATTTAGTATGAACACCACAAGGCATGGATTACAAAATCTGAGAAAAAGATCGATTTATTTATCATGGATTACTCTAAGGATTCAAACAATAGTTACATACAGAAAAACGAAAACACCAACAAGATGAAGTACAAATAATTTACCTGGATTCAAGATGTTCTTCAAGTGCTAGCTGGTTTGCTTAAGCAGTGATCAGCCAAAAGAAAAGGAAGAGAAATCACAGATCAGAGAAGAATATATGGTTTAGAAAGATAATAAAGTTGCAGCATACATAAATCTAGTTCGCACTGATCATGAGATGGGGAAAGGAAAATAGGGAACTTTATAATGAGATGAGATGTGGAAGAGAAGTTACATACTATTATTTATTAGTAAGGTCGCCTCAATAATGATAAATTAACGTGTGGACCCACCACAATGTTGAAACTTCGAAGAAGCTGCCAGGAAAATATAAACACATGAAATTTTCTAAAATGAATAGCATATTTCTGCATGCTGTGAATTTTTTTAAAAAAAATCTTTTATTTAAAAATATATTAAAATATTTTTTTAAAATAATTTATTTTTTATCAACACATCAAAATAATCTAAAAATATTAAAAAATTATTTTTAAAAAAATCAAAATTTTTAAAAAACACATTGTGACGGTAAAGATAAATCAGTTATGACAAGGCTAGATTAAGAGTGTGTTTAGTATTGCAGTAGCTGTTATGGTTGTGGTTTGAAAAAAGTTGTTTTATAAAAAGTATTTTTAATTGAGGTTGGTTTGAAAAAATAGATGTCTGGTTAAAACTGTGGTTGAAATTGAAGTTGAATAAAAAGTAATTTAATGTGTTTGGTTAAGAGTGTTTTTGAAACTGAGGTTATAAAATAATTTTAAAAAATATATATTAATATTGATGGTTTTTAATTTAAATATTGTGGATTTAACTATTGCTATTACATCATGAAATAAATCATGCTTTATATAAAAAAATTTTATTGTTCCATTAAACTATTTACAATTCCATTACATACAAAATTCATCAGATAAGAACTATAAAATAAGGTAAAATATTATCAGGAATAAAATTGAGATTACAGTATAAGTAAATTTAATTTACCTTAAACTAATTTAAAAAAAAAACAAAAAAAAATTGTTATTCGTGTTTACGTGGGAGCAAAATCAATTAATTACACTAATTTATTTTTAATATTATTATATTAAAATAATCTAAAAATACTAAAAACAAAATTTAAAAAGATACATCAGTCAATGTACAATGAACGTCATACCCCTCTCTTTCAAAACATCTCGTCATCGAACTTTTCCATACCCATGAAAATTTATTTTTTTCCCAACTCCCTTCTACAAATGTATATTTTAGCCCTCGATCTATAAAGTATGATTTGCTTTCCAATCTGCACGCCAGTTTTTCATTAGCACAAAGATGATAGTTTTTTTTTTTTTTTTGCCAAAAATTAGCAACCAATAATTTTCCATCTTTTTCCGAGTTTTTCAGTGACTTTTTGTCAGTTAAAAATACAAAGATTTTTGTGGTGATTGTAGCCCGACTTTGGGGTATCGAGTCTCCACGGAGACAAATTAAAAAAATAGAAAAAAATTACTATTTTTAGTGCGTCCAGGCTGGTTCAAAGTGAATTTCACGACTCCTGGGCCTTGACTCGTCTGTGAGAGCTTCAACTCTACATTGAAAAGTTTTTTCTTAAACTGTGAGAGCTTCATAATAAGCATAATAAGCTTATTAAAATAAATTATTATGATAAAATTAAAAATAAATTTTAAAAAAAAAAACAGAGAGACGCCGTGTTTTCTCTATTGGTACATAGTAAAAGTCTGAGCATATTTATTTATTTATTTATTTTTATTTTAATAATAGTCCTGTTATTTCTACCACCTAGAAATCGAGAATGCTAGTTTCATTCATCAAAATTATAAATCCTGTATTTAGATAAATTAGTAGAAAGGATAAAAACCCTAGTGCAAAAGAGCTATAAACTAGCCCAACAAATCATTCCCAGAGAACCAAAGCCAGAAACAAATCATACGGGGTTTAACAATTATATATGCTCTTGTCTTTAACTTTACTTTGAAGTGTATAAACTTTAACACTTGTGTGTGTGTGTGTGTGTGAAGCTTTGTGGTGGCTAAAGAATACATTTTGGAAAGTTGAATCAACAATATTGCCTGTGCTTGTCAAGGAATATAACATCCCAAATTTTACCACTAATATTGCCTGCCTGTGCTTGTCAAGGAAAAAGATTTAATAATCACAGCAGCAGAAGATGATATATTGTACAAATAGATTGAAGAAACAGGAGGCCTACGCTTTTAATTTGGACTTCCTCGTGGATGCTATTCCTTCCAATATGGACTCAAATCGTTTTATATCACAGCTAGGCAGATAGCAGAAGGTGAAACCCGAGTCACATGTTTCAAAAATTAGTTTGATTTATTTTTAGTTTTTTTTTCATTTAAAAAATTATATTTTTTCAATATTTTTTAATATTAGGATATGAGGTGAGTTTCATGATTTTTTTTATTATTTTATAGAGTTATTTCGGTTTAATATCCTGTTCACGACATAATCAAGTTAACCTAGATTTCTTTTTCTAAAGGAGGCAGCCCCACTTTTCATCACGTCTCCATGGTCCACACGTTTTCATCAAAAACCTAGATTTTAGGACTTCTGTGGCAGCGGCGTACATGCTTTAGTTCTTCTTTTTTTGAAATCCTCATCAGAGACTAATTTGTAGCCCTTCAAGAAACCTTTTCAACGCGTCAAGAATCACAGCAATCCGACATGTGAGTGGAAAGTTGTGATTAAAGTACTTAAAAGTGCATTCAGGCTGTTTCCAAGAAAAAAAAACTTTACTACTTTAAGTGCGTCCAGGATGGTTCGAAGTGAATTTCACGACTCTGGACCTTGACTTACCCTTTAATTTCAATTATTTTTATTCACATTTTTGCATTTTATTCCAATGATAGAACATTTAGAATGCAATGTCGTGCACTCATCAAAATCCCAGGAACGCCATTTAGCTTCAAACAACCAGATCGGGAGCTTCAGTGCAGTGGAAAACTTCAACATCTACTGTGAAGCTTGATTTGCTATCCAATCTGCACACCAGTTTTCCATTGATACGAAGATACTGTACGTGTTTTTATTGCCGGAAAGTTGTCGACCAATAATTTTTTATCTTTTTCAAAGTTTTTTTTTTTTTGTTACTTTCTTTCTTTCATCTTGAACCAAAAAACGAACAACATGAAAATGAATAATATGAAATTTTAAATCAAAATTAAAATTAAAAATAAAAGATGCAAAAACTCTAGGGATCAATATTTTAAATTAAAATCATCTCCCCAGCAAGGTGTCCTTCACCGCATCCTTCCACCGAAGATCAACCCACTTTGACCTAGCACAGCAGCCTCCACCCTCACCTCGGAGCCTTCAGCCACCAAAAAGAGGAAGAACTAAACTTAGATCTGAAAATTGAGAAGAACAGACCCCAGAAAACAGATCTAAAAAAACCAATTAAAACAGACTGCTTGTTGCGTTTTTGGGTGTTTTGCAAGTCACCATCAATGAGGAAAAAAAAGGGAAAGAAGCCGTTACAGATCCTCCGGTCGCATGGATTTTTTGCGGCGGCGCGTGGAGAAGACGCGCCGATACTTTTCCAACTGTACCAGAGGCTTCCAGCACTGTTCCCGATTTTTTTTTTAGGCCTCTTTTGTAAATCTAAATTGTTTAATGTGTTGTGAACATTGGTTATTTTATAAATATGTAAATGTGAATATGTAAGTGTGAGTGTGTGAGTGAATATAGTAAAAAGTGATGTGATGTGTGTTTGCTTTTAATTTTAAAATCAAAAGGATAAAAAATATAAAAAGATAAAAAAGAAATAAAATGTTTTAATTGCAGGCCAAATCTCTCAAACAATATAAAAAAATTGCATGGCACTCCACATGAAAGTAATTTAATAATTTGTTTGTTAAAGTTTTGAGAATTTAATTTATATTTTAAAAAAATTTTAAAAGATGGTTTTTTTTAATATCTGGAATTATGTATTTATATATAAGATATGTTTTGATATTAAATAAAAAGGTTGTTAATAAAACAATTGCAAAATCTTTAAATAGTATTAAGTCACAAAGCAATTTTTATAGGGTAGGGTAGGGTAGGGTAGGGTAGGGTAGGGTGTGTTAAGGAATGCTAATATTTTTTTCTAATTATAATTAATTTTTTATTCATGAATTTATGATAAAATTAGTATATTTAGATTTTCTCTAATGACACTAAACAAATCAAATGAACCAAATAATAAATAACTACTTGTAATCAAATAAACAAACAAAACTTATCATGAACACCACGTTGGTCATTTGCGACATATATAAATCTAGTTCTTAGTTCGCATCATGGTTATTAGATCCGACTCGAGGTTGATCCAGTTAAGAGATTGGATTCCGGGTTTTATGAATTAACTCAAAAAAATTACAAAAAAATAAAATTTTAATATTTTATATGAAAAAATTTTAAAAATCTATGTAAATATAGGCTATACATATTGTAAATAATGAAGTTTAAAAGAATATTTTAAAAAGTTTTTTATCCCGTATTGAAAAAACATAACTTTTTTTTTGGGAACATAGAGTGTATATATATATATACTAATGAGTTTCAAATCCAACATTGAAAAAATATAGTTTTTTTCTTGTAAACATATGGTATATATACTAATAGGTTTTAAATCTCACATTTAAAAAGATAGCTTTTTTCTTAGAAACATAGAGTATATACACTAATGGATTTCAAATCTCACATTGAAAAAACATGGATTTTTTCTTGTGAACATAGAGTATATATACTAATGAGTTTCAAATCCAACATTAAGGCTCTGTTTGTCTACGCGGCTGCGGTTGAAATAAAACGCAGCAAACATATGTTTGGTTACAGAAAAAAACGTTGTTAACTGTTCATGGGTCCCACCTTTTATTGTGTTGCAAACTCACTAATCACGAAGCAGCATCCAGCTGCTTTTGTTTCAACAGTAAACAATGGGCGACATATTTACGCACTACATGCTAATTAATTAGCATGAACAGTGTAACATGCATACAGTTCCGGTCGGACCGGTTCCGGCCAAATTGGTTCCGGTTCAAAGCTTAAAATACATTGAACTAGGTCCAACCCAGTAAAATAAAAATTATTTTTAATTTTTTAATTGTTTTTTATTCAAAAAACTAGTGTTTAACTTTATTTAATGACACTACATAAATTAGACAGAGATCGCTTGATAAAGTAGCATTTGCAGAATTTGATCGCAATCCCAATTTCGTTCTTGATTATATTTTACCTGATGTTATTATGCGCTTAAAAAACCAAAAAAACTGTAGTACTTGTCGGATGTATTTCATACGTGATGGAATTGTAGATATTTTAATGGAACAATAAAAAATATTTTATATAAAGTATTATTTATTTCATGATGTAATAGCAAAAGTTAAATCTATAATATTTAAATTAAAAACTATCAATATTAATATATATATTTTAAAATTATTTTATAACCTCAATTTCAAAAGCATTATTAACCAAACACATTAAACTACTTTTTTTCAACTTCAATTTCAACAACAGTTTTAACCAAACATCTATTTTTTCAAACCAACCTCAATTAAAAATACTTTTTATAAAACAATTTTTTTCAAACCACAACCACAACAGCTACCGCAATACCAAACACACACTAAAAAGATACTATGTTATTCTTTTAAGTTGAAATATTTAAACTAAAAGGTTTTTCATCCCACATTAAAAAAAACATAACTTTTTTCTTGAAAACATTAAAGTGTGTGTATTTTTAATTAATTTTATAAGTTTTAAAATTAATAATTATATAAATATTTAATTATCATGAAAAAACTCAAACTCAACATTATTAAAAAACAAATTTCAGGCATAACTAATTTAGCTACCAGAATTTTAATTAACGTGAAGGAAGTTGCCAGGAAGCAACCCAAACACTATATTTATAAGATATAGAAAGTTAACGTGTGGACCCACCCCAATGTTCAAACTTTGAAGAAGCTGCCGAGAAAATATAAACACATGAATGTGAGAAAGAATAGCATATTTTTGCGTTGTGTGAAGTTTTTTCTTAAAAAATATTTTTAAAATAAAATTTTTTTTATTAACAATTTATTTAAAAATATATTAAAATATTTTTTTATTTTTAAAAATTATTTTTAATATTAAAAATTTAAAATATAAAAAAATATTTTAAAAAAATCAAATTTTTTTTAAAAACAAGCATTTTCAAACAAGATAACACGACAAGAACCACATCAATCCGACATGTGAGTGGAAAATTGTGATTAAAATACTTAAAAGTGCATCCGGCTGTTTCACACGTTGAAGCTTCAGTGCTTCCAGGCTGTTTCCAAGAAAACAGAAAACATTATTACTACTTTTAGAGTGATTTTAACAGTGTAGTAGGGAATACGATGATTGTTATTTTTAAAATTTTTAAAGTATTTTTTATTTAAAAACATATTAAAATAATATATTTTAATATAAAATAACTCAAAAATTAAGACCAGGTATTCAATCTTCACAAACTTTTATATGTATTAAGTCAGATTTGAGTAATTAGATTTATCAAGTTTGCTTAATTAAGATGGGATATTTATGACTTTTATATGTATTAAGTTAATATAATTTTTTTGAATATATACTTATCATTATAAACTTTTATTCATATTTCTATTTTTATTGACAGTATATGGTGTGCTTTTATTTAAGAGGCACATCAGTCGATAAGTTTGGAGTACAAAGAACGACATACCCCTCTCTTTCATAACATCTCGTAATTACACGTGCTACCTTTAACTAATTAGATTTTAAATTTATTTTTTAAATATTATTAATTTAAATTATATAAATTTTAAAATTATATAAAACTTATATAATTATTAATTTTAAAACTTATTAAATTAGTTAAAATATATATAAATTAACTCCAACAGTCACATTAATAAAATAATTATAAAAAAAACATCTTATGATCGCACACTTTTTCATAACCATGAAAATTGTTTTTTTTTCCAACTGCCTTCTACAAATTTATATTTTTAGCCCTCAATTTATAAGGTATGATTTGCTATCTAATCTAAACACAAGTTTTCCAAGTTTAAAATGCAAAAGCTCAAAGTTTCTGGTTACTTTCTGGTTTCAGTATCATATTTGATTTTCAAAGTTTCAATTATTTTTATTGAATTAAAATAAATAAAATTTTGTCAAGTCAAACGTCAACTTAACTTAAACGTTGAAGCCCTTTTTTTTTAGACCTTGAGAACTCCATGACAAGTTAATTAAAACAAGTTATCAGCCTCAAATTTCCATCAACATAATCTATAAATATAAAATTGAAAATAAAATAATCAGTGATTAAAAGAAATTTAAGAGATAAAAGGCTATTTTAATCTACAGTGTTTTTCTCTCCTGGTACATGGTAAAAACCTGGGCAGTTTTTTCTTTTTTAATTTTAATAATAATTCTGCTCTTTTTATCCCAAGAAAACGAGAATGCTAGTTTCATTCATCAAGATTCTAAATCCTATATATAGATAAATTAGACAAAAACCTATAAACTATAAACTAGCCAAACAAATCATACCCAGAAAATCAAAAGCCAGAAACATGCTAGCTCAAGTTTTGCTCCCCCTAGCTAAGAAATGCATAATGCCCGCTTGGAATTATAGATCATCCAAATTCCAGGGCAAATAATTGGAGAGTAATTTGATAGTGCTTATAGATTAATTAATGTCATTTTATTAGTTATTATTTTATATTTATTTTAAAGAAATAGAGAGATACAACTAGAAGAAGAAAAATCCAAGGTAAAAATATTCTTATTATTTTTTATGGGTCATACATTTTATATTATTATTTTTTGTGTTTGTTTTTTTTAAGTGAATCCAAAAAATAACCAATAATAAATTACTAATTACATCCAAAGAATAATGCGGTGATGGTAGCACAGCATTGATTCTACATGGAGACAAACTAAAAGAATAGAAGAAAATATTAAATGATTTAATCCATTTAATGGAAGAAACATGAGTGAATCCATAAACTACATAAATCCCTAAAATCACGTCTCCATGATCCCCGTTGTGTCACAAACAAATTGCCTAGATTTTAGGACTTTTTTTTGGCAGCCACGTACATGCTTTAGGAGTTCCTTTTCTGAAATCCTCATTAGAGGCTAATTTGTAGCCCTTCAAGATACCTTTCCAACGCGTCAAGAATCACAGCAATCCGATATGTGAGTGGAAAGTTATGATTAAAATACTAAAGTGTGTGCAGGCTGGTTCAAAGTGAAATAATTTCACGACTCCAGCTGGGCCTTGACTTGTCTGTTTAATTTCTATTATTTTTATTCACATTTTAGCATTTTATTCCAATGATAGAATGCACTTTCATACACTCATCAAAATCCCAGGAACGCAATCAAGCTTTAGTGAATAAAAATTAATAGAAATAAAGCAAAGTGACTTATGAAAAAAGTACTTAAATCCTACAAACAGCAGGTAGTCAGAATCCCTTGCGCACACATTTGATATTTTAATTATTCTTATTTTGTTGAATAACTCAATTCGAAGTTGAATTCCCAAAATTCCCACTTAAAAGGTATATAGATAATTAAATCAACATTAAACCAAATTAATATAACCCTTTTGAAAAATCATTCATGACTACTTTTAAATAATTAATTATCCCTATTAAGAAATTAAATCCATTGACGACAATGTATTTAAGGAGCAATATTAAAGCAAAGAAATTAAATCAATACAGGTAAATAAATGATCCAAAGATCAATCCATTCAATAGAAAAAACATGAATGAATCCGTAAACTGCATAAATGCGGAGAAGAATACTTCTCAACAACAAATTGAGAATGATAAAACAAAAGAGTTAGAATAATTTGAAATCGGAACGATTTAGTTACCCATCACTGTACTAGTCATTCCTTTCCTCATCTGTGCTCTTTTTTTTGCCCTCTCTCTAGTGCAATTCCCACACGTCTTCTTTATGCCAAAGAGCCCTCTTTACAGAGGAGGCAACCCCCTTTCTCAAAAGTAGGCAGCCCTCCTTTTTCATCAGAGACTAACTTTGTAGCCCTTTACGATACCTTTCCAACGCATCAAGAATCACAGCAATCCGATATGTGAGTGGAAAGTCATGATTAAAATACTTGAAGTGTATCTAGGCTGTTTCTAAGAAAAAGAACATTACTTTAAGTTTATCCAGGCTGCTGTTTAAAAAGTCAAGAAAATAAAGTTTTAGATTAAAAAAAAAACTTTAAGGATCAAAATTATATATATATATATATATATATAAAAGCACGCCTATGAAGCTTGATAGTATATCAAATTAAATAGAAACTCGATTAAAAAATGGCCTTTGATTTCCATTATTTCTATTCACATTTTAGCATTTTATTCCAATGACAGAGCATTTAGAATGCACTTTCATAGACTCATCAAAACCCAGGAACGCCATCAAGCTTTAGCTTCAAACATTTATTACGTAAAATTATAACATTGTTAAGTCTGCTTAATTTTTTGTTTTAAGATAATTTTTTAATATAGTATTAGATATTTAATAACTTATGAATCATTTATTAAGTTAATTTAAATTAATTATTTTTATTAAAATAATATCATTTTATTTTTTTAATTAATATGATCAAATATGAACTAGGTTTGATTGGATCGATAAAATTTTATCGAATCAATATCTTATTTGGTTTAAAATAATTGTTATGTTATGGCAATCCTGAATGCTGATTTCCTCCAGTTCAGTTGCATTCTCTAATGACAAAACATCACATAAACTTCTTGCATCCATGCATTTACAAACCAGTCCTTGAATGCCATTTAAGAACTTGACCTGAAAATCTCCATCTCCGTTGATACTCAAATTACCCAACGCAACTGTTTTACTTGGAAAATCATCAACGTCTACCCAATAAGATTCATGCACCATTCCTACTAAAATTTTATATGTGCTTAATGATTGAATCCCATCCCGAGATCTGAGATACTCCACGAAGTCGGGGAAACCTTCGAAATGGCATTCCAAACTTTCCAAATTTTTCAAGGATCCTACTTCATTTCCTTTAACTGTTATCGGAGAATATATTGCATCAATTGAAAATTCATGCAGTACAAAGACTTGCAGGTGAGAAAGTTTTGGTAATATTCCACGAGGAAACTCCTTTTCACCACATCCACTCATTCTAAGAAACCTTAGGTTGGTTAGGCATTCCATTCCTTGTGGCATCTTTTCAAGTGTCTTGAGTTGTGCAAACGAGATCCAATCTCTTTAGTTCCCTGAGATTCTTTAATGATGGAACATGTCTTCAGTTGTAACACTCAGTGAGCAATAATGCAGTGAGACTCACCGAATTAGAGACAGAGTCTGGCAAATTTTTAATACCTGTGTGAGACAGATCAAGGACCATGAGCCCATGCATTTTTTAAAATTTTAAAAAATTTTACTTCACTATCTAACTGCATTTTTTTAAATTTTAAATTTTTTTTTTTGAATTTTTTTTTAAAATAATTTTTTATTCTGAGATACTCCACGAAGAGAGACCTTTGAAATGACATTCCAAACATTCCAAATTTCTCAAGGATCCTACTTCAATTTTTTTTAGTAATCCAATTAGATATGAACTAGATTGGTTTGATTGATGATTAAATTCCACCCAATCAATATCTTATTTAGTTAAATTTTAAATTTTAAGTTTTTTAAAATAAACACGGTTTAACAATTATTTTCTTATCTTTAACTAAATTTGAAGTGTGTAAACTTTCACACTCAGTGTGTGTGTGTATATAATTCAACCAAATAATTGCTTGCTTGTGACATATATGTGGCGAGCTTCCTAGTATTAAAAATCTTAGATTATATATCAAATAATTAAACTTTTTATCCAAACCAATAAATTTATTTTAAAATAAATTTTATGAGGCAAATATCAGGTCTTCTATCTGCACAATGGTTAGATGTGGAAAGGGAAAGAGGCAATTTTTTTTTTTTTTTGAAAAAAGCAAAACACCTTGAATTACGTCCTATTTTTTTATAGTGATTCTCCAAGTCTCTTAGCTTTTCTTGTAATGAAAATTAATAACCGTATAATATCTTCCTTGTGGATGCTCTAATATTGTTGCTAAATTAAAATATTTTTTTTATCTACAACTATGTGATACTTTTTTAAAATAAAAATATTGAAAAAGATAATGTTTTAAAAAAATATTTATTTTAGTTTTTTTTAATAAATACCATCATTTTAGTTTTTATAAATAAATAATATGATGTGGTTTTGTTTTTTACTTTGAAATACGTCTCTTAACTATTTGTAAGCTTCCTATTCATTTATAGTAATCAAAATATTTTTTTGTTATTTTTAATATTAATATATCAAAAAATATTTTTAAATACACTCAAACATAATTCTGAGTATAAAAACAAATATATATTTTGATTGCGGGCATAACAATCTTGGCAGTGATAAAACAATCATGCTTTTTTCCTTGTAGCATGTGCCGTTTCTCAAGCTTCTGTGATCCAAGAATCAGGCTATTGGGGTTTTATTAAATTAGCTGTTACTAAAAATAAAATAAAAGAAAAGAAAAGAAAATCCTCTGTAAAGTAAAGGTAATTAATTACTCAATTAATCCCTAATTAAATTAGTTTTCTGATTGTTCTTCACAAAATTTCTAAGAATAAAAATATTTTATTAGATGTCTTAGCTGAATTCTGATCCAGCCTATAATCAAATAAACAAAAACAAATTAAAGAAAAAAAAGGCAAAACATCTTCCTTGTGGATGCTCTATCGTTGCTAAATTAAAACATCTTTTTTTTTTATCTACAACGTGAAACTTTTTTAAAATAAAAATATTAAAAAAGATAATATTAAAAAAAACATTATTATTTTAGTTTTTATAAATAAATAATATAATGGGGTTAATCAGTTAATCTGTGAGTCAACCGGTAAACTATATTTTGCAATACGATTCTTAACTATTCATAAGCTTCCTATTCATTCTTTTTCAAATATTTTTTTTCCTCTTTAAAATATTATTTTATTTTAATATTAATATATTAAAAAATATTAAAAATATTAATTTAATATATTTTTTTAAATAAACAAATTTTTAAATGCACTCAAACATAATTCTGAGTACAAAAACAAAATTAAAATGCCGGGTCTCGGGTTTTATGGGTCTTTAAATGCCAGGTCTCAGGTTTTATGGGTCAACTTAAAAAAATTACAAAAAAATAAAATTTTAATATTTTATATGAAAAAATTTTAAAAAAATATATGTAAATATAAGCTATACATATTGTAAATAATGAAGTTTAAAAGAATATTTTAAAAAGTTTTTTATCCCACATTGAAAAAATATAACTTTTTTCTTTGGAAGATATAGTATATATACTAATAGGTTTTAAATCTCACATTTAAAAAGATAGTTTTTTTCTTAGAAACATAGAGTATATACTAATGAGTTTCAAATTCTATATTGAAAAAACACGGATTTTTTCTTGTGAACATAGAGTATATATATTAATGAGTTTCAAATCCAACATTAAAAAGATACTATATTATTCCTTTTAAGTTAAAGTATTTAAACCAAAAGGTTTTTCATCCCATATTAAAAAAAACATAATTTTTTTCTTAAAAACATAGAGTATATATATATTAATAGATTTCAAATCTCACATTTGAAAAAAAAACCGGGTCTTACCCGAGTCGCCCGCGTCACAGGTTGACTCGTTAGGGTGACCGGGTTTGGCCAGATCATTATATCAGCCGGTCTTTTAATAAATCCAGACAAATTTAACCCTAAGATTAACCTGTCATACTGGTATGAGTTTAATAAATATGGTTCGCGCTGAGAAATGTATAATGAGAAGAGTCGGGGAAGAGAATGTTACAGCCACTAACTCCCTTAAATAATATTATTTATTAGTAAGGTCACTCTAATAATTAATTAATGTATTGTTTTTATTATTATTGTTAATGTGAATATCTAGATTAGTCTGTATGTATTTTTAATTAATTTTATAAGTTTTAAAATTAATAATTATATAAATATTTAATTATCATGAAAAAACTCAAACTCAACATTATTAAAAAAACAAATTTCAGGCATAACTAATTTAGCTACCAGAATTTTAATTAACGTGAAGGAAGTTGCCAGGAAGCAACCCAAACACTATATTTATAAGATATAGAAAGTTAACGTGTGGACCCACCCCAATTTTCAAACTTTGAAGAAGCTGCCAAGAAAATATAAACACATGAATGTGAGAAAGAATAGAATATTTTTTATTATTTAATTTATTTTTATATCACTAATACAAAACAATTCACAAACAGTTACATGATACAGTTTTACATACTTTTAATTAGATAAAAATTTATTATGATTATTTTTTAAAATATTTTTTATATTAAAATATATTAAAATGATATTTTTTTTTATTTTTTTAAATTTATTTTTAATATCAGTATATTAAAATGATCTAAAATATAAAAAAATTATTTTTTAATAAAAAAATTAAATATTTTAATAATATGAATAAACCTGCATTTTCAAAAAGTTAATGCCTATCAGCAACTCTCCATTTCGTGACCTTTCCAGCCCAACCTAGAACAACCAACCCCCTGGCAAAAATAATAATAATTTCATAGTTCAATTATATTTAAAAAAAATTGATTTTTTTAATTTTTAATTATATTTTTTAATTATTTTGACATATTAATATAAAAAATATTATTTTAATATATTTTTAAATAAAAAATATTTTAAAAAATAATTATTATCATAATATTAAACACTGCATTACTCTATCACCATGGATTACCTGCCTTTCCAGTTTTCAAAAAGAAGAGAAAAAATGAAATTAAGATTTACTGCTGTTGGTTGCCAATAAAATAACAAAAAATAACCAAAAATGATTGTTGAAATAACTTAATCTTCTGATAAAGTTTGTTTTTGAATATATATTCTCCAAATCCTTACTAAATTATCAGAAAGTAACATTATAACATTTTTAAGTCTTCTTAATTTACTTAATTTATTTGGTTGAAGATATTTTTTTAATATAGTATAATATATTTAACAACTTATGAGTTATTTATTAAGTTAATTTAAATTAATTATTTTTATTAAAATAATATCATTTTATTTTTATTATTAATATGGTCAAATATAAACTAAGTTGGTTTGATTGGATCGATTAAATTCTACCAATCAATGTTTTATTTAATTCAATTACAAACCTAATCCAAGTTAAATTTTAAAATTTAAGTTTTTTAAAATAAACCGAATCAATATTTTTATTATTAATAATTGCTTGTGCCATATATGTGGCAAGCTTCCTAGTATTTAAAATCTTAGATTATCAAATAATTAAACTTTTTATACAAATCAATAAATTTTATGTGTCTATTTTAAAATATGGTTTTAAAAAGAAAATCGAAGTGACATATCAAACAATACCTATAAATCTTTTATGTTACAGATTAATTAGCTATAACCAGTGCACCCATTTATCATTCCTAAGGTCAATATTTAGAAATAAATAAATAAAAGCTACGTACGTACCAATATTTAATTTAAGTAACCTCAAAGACTAATAATTGAGCTTTTGATATTAAAAGGGCGTATGTCGTTACTCCCTGCTAACTCTTTGCCTCGTATATCTTAAGTTATATCTATCAAGTTTGCTTAATTAAGATGGAATATTTATGAATTTTATATGTATAATTGTTTTGACTTATCATGATAAACATGAAGTCATCATATTATAAAACCAAAAATCAATGGTGTATCTAATTATCAAAAAGGTGTAAATATTGCTAGGAAGTTAACGTGTGGACCACCCTAAT
>Ga0325402_1000101_pt1 | contig 41599 bp, 12 predicted proteins | sample PopdelMetagenome_22_FD_207212 | JGI IMG/M metagenome (GOLD analysis project Ga0325402, IMG submission 207212) | Populus deltoides microbial communities from Bellville, Georgia, United States - Xylem-PdKOR-R3 | ecosystem: Host-associated > Plants > Phyllosphere > Stem > Wood/Secondary xylem... | reverse complement strand
CTTTGTATGCATCCATCTCCTCGAAATTGGTATGGAAGGTCTGATTCATTAGGGTGCTTTTCCCTGCTCAAGATTAATTAAGTAAAAAGCTATCACTACCAACTTCATTAAAATCAATGACTATAATCAAGAAATGATTAATTAATAAATCAACACGAAGTTAAGAAGTTGAGCACTTGCGTACCGCTACTTTGTGAGCCAATGATGGCAACAATAGTATAGGAGAGACCGGACTGAGCGAACTCGGTGGCTGTCATGAAGTCTTTTAGTCCATCCACGTTGAACTTGCCATTTCCATCAATCAGCTGGATGCCTTGCTCCATTTTCATTAACGATCTAACTCAACCACAATAACAACAACTCTTGAAGTGTACGTCTTCATGAGTCAACTTCTACTCGTAGAAGTTGTTTGCTTTTTAGCTTTTGAGTTTTGACCCCTCCATTAACTGAGAATAAGTATATGGAGTGGAGATTAATTATTTTTGTGTTTTAAAATTATTTTGGAAAAGATTTTAATTTTTTAATTTTAAATTAATTATTTTAAACATAGATTTTTTTAAAAAAGAAAAAACAACTATTCACATAACAGAACAGTCAGAACAAAATTGGAATGTGCATATAAATAAAGAAATAGCAATAATTGTTTTCTGAAGTTTTAATTCCTGAAATTAGAATCAATAGGAATCTTATGGCGCACCTACTATTTTTTATATGAATATCATCCTTTCAAGTTGTATTATTATTATTATTCTTATTATTATTATTATTATTATTATTATTATTATTATGTTTGATGCATAAAATAATAAAATTTGATGCATTCAAATAAAAATAAAATAAAATGAAAGACGCGTTATTGAGAACTTGATTTGACTTGACAATAAACGCGTTATTGAAAATTTCATTTGCATGCAGTCATTATTCAAACGAAGTAAAGTATAAACCAGTCGTTATTGAAAATCTGTTTGGTAATAATATTGAAGAATAAATAAAGAAAGAGATATCCATGCACAAGGATGGCTCGATAAGGAAATGAACTTGGCTGGTCCTGGTTGATATCTCGTCCTCCTCGTATTCTTGTAAGAATTAAGTGATCAGATGTTTGGTCCCATAATCCATACATTTCTTTCGAGCTAATATTTATTTATTAACGCATGAATTTGGGTTTTCAATAGCTGTTTTCAGAGGAATCAATTAAGACCGGTGCTCATGACAACTATCTTTCGCAACATTACTTCCATGACGAACATCTCTCGCAAAATCAATTAACTGTATTGTTGCAGCCGATGCCCCCATCCCTGTTGCAGTTGCCGTGAATGGATCACTAACGAACATCATTGCCATCCCCACCGTCACCCCCGCCATGGCCCCCGCACTCGTAGTTAGTCCTTTCATAATTTTTTCTTTCTTGATTTTCTTCTTTTCAGCCTTCATATATAAGAAAACACTAAGTATTACGTGACTATTAAGTAGAATATTTCAAAAAAATATATGCCGGCTTGGACTGGGCGTCCGCACCAAGCTACAAGGGAAAGCTGGCATGGATTTTAATACATGAACCAAGAAATTACCTTATATTCGGCTTTCTTATCGGATTTGAGCTTTTCAATTTCAAGTCGAAGTCTTTCCCTGACATTGACTTCCGCAGCAACCCAGCCATTTACCCTTTTTTTTATAGTTGCATCTGATAGAGAGAGCTGGGAATTAATATACAGCAAGCTAAATAAGTAGGAACACACATGTATATAATACTATCCCAAGTTTTAAGAGAATAATATAAACAAAAATTTATTGGATTTCACCTAATTGATTATAATCCTAGTTGATTTCCGTTGTCTGAGAATATAATCCTGGCTAATTTACTGAATCACACAGATTACATTGAATCAGATCAGATACTCTTTAACTAGGGTGATTAATATTTACCAGGAATTAACACCCCTAGAGCAGAAGTTAATATCAATGGAGAGCATAGTAGTAGTAGTAATAAGAATAATAGCAGCAGATCATATGTGCATATACAATAGTGCTATTATTCTCCATTTAATATGTTACGTTACCTTCACATCCTTTCTCAAATTGGAGCATGCTGGACTGACCACAAGAATCAACAAAAGCTTCAAACCCAACTCCTCGTCTCTCCTCCACCGTCTTTTCCAGCTTCGTCGTAAAACTATTCAGTGCAATAGAACGTAGATGTTGCAGCATGGCAACATAAGCTGGGTGTACAAACTACATAACAGACCAGAAACTTAATCACTGGCAACCGTGACTGTCTTAAGTCAAAAGTATTGCAGGCATTATTACTATATTGGTTGTTTTTTAAAAGTATTTTTTATTTAAAAATATATTAAAATAATTTTGTTTTTGATTTTTAATATTAGTACATTAAAATCATAAAAAAAAAACTTATTTTGATTTTTTTCAAAACAAATACACTCATAAAAAAAATATTTAAAAACAAAAACTACTGCACTAAAAACAGGACATAAGTAGCACCCAATTACAAAAGCTAATGAAGATGTTCACACATTAAGGCCTTACTTGCAGTGCTTCTGTTTCTAACTGTTGCCGTTTGTCTTTTCTAATTCTTTCTTCATAACCCATCGCCTCCATGTCATATCTATTCAAAAAGCAATATTGTATGGTCCATAAATAATATTAGAGACTCCTCTAAATTATATCCGTTAAAAATAACAAACTTATTAATAGAATGTTTCATTACAATTAACCAATTAAAAACATATACACACACAATCAAATAAATTATATTCTTTAATTATTCAAAATTCTTGATTTCATCATTTGATGTAAAACTTGATTTTTTTTTAGATTAATGTGGATGTTCGGGCCAACTTGCGCGCACATCAACTAATTATACGGGCCTAAAGTTAACGACTATGTAAGTTTTCAGCGGCCCTGAGGTTTGTGGAATTCAAACTGGTGACCTTTAAAAAGCAAACTCATAATCTGACCAGTTAAACTACACCTTTTAAATTTGATTTTTGTATAAATAATTGTATTGATTGCATTTCAATCCAAAATATACTATTTATATTTGTTTCCTCGACATGCCTTCTCAAACTTGTAGTGATTTAAATAAATAAAAATCTTCATGAGTTTAATATCTATATTAAAAAATAATATTGAAATTTTAATGAACATTTTACAGGGCTTGGATACAATTTAGCCGTGAGATTCCTAATCAAGTTCAGAAACTCATAGCTTCTTCTTATATTTCGGTAATTGTGAATTAGTTCGAGCTTTAGGACTGTTTCCACTGCATATTGCATCAAAACATTTTTATTCTTCGTTGGTTACAACAGATACATGCAAGATATGTAACTTACTGAGAAAGATAGTTTTCCAAAATATTGCTGAGCTTTTTCCCAAACTCTGAAACTGGGCCGGATTTAAGAGCTTTACTCATTGCCAACCAAGTCTGTATAAAATCAATTTGATATTATTGAGTGATATAAATTTTACAACAAGGTTGTGCAGTAGCATTTGAAAGAAAAAAGAAATACCTCATCCAATTTCAAGCGACTGAGCTTCTCCTTGGCAATCTGTTCACATCGAAATGTGGCAACCATCACCTGGTAAACAAAATGAAGAAACATATCCACACAAGAAAATCTAATTAAACATGAATATTTTTTGCAAAAGAAGTCAGCATTTAAATAAACCTCCAAAGCAGGAAGATCCAGATCCTTGTTTTCCTTTATAGTTTTCCATATCTGTTCTGCACGAAAGGAAAACCCTGAAGCAGGTAGGACATCCTTCCTATCACCAGCAAGACCTCCCGGAGAGATGGAATGGATGAATCGTTGCCTCAGCAGAGCAACCTGTAAAATACATCACGAAAAACATCATTTCAGGGTTTGAATCAAGAAACCACTCAATCTTTTAAAGAGTTATATAAAACCATTCATCGATTTTTTAACATAAACCAAGCTTAGACTCCTTCTTTGACATCTAGAATTTGAAAATTAAACCTTTTAAAGTTTTAATTATTGTCTACTACATGTAGCTTTCACTTGACTTTTTTGTGTTAGATGAAGAAAGGTGGCAGAAGATCAAGACTATGTAGAAAACCCAACAGGACTAGGAGTACAGAGCTCCGACAAGCAGAGCAACACGGCTATATAGTTTAAAAGGAGATCTTAGGGACCAAACTTGCTTGTTGTCAAAGGAAATAATATAAACATTAACTTGTTGGTAGAATTTGTTGTTGTTGTTGTTGTTGTTATTATTATTATTTGAGGTTGCTAATTCTTAATTATTTAAACAATACAATTAATCTATAAATTATTTTTCACCTGCTGTGCATCATTAATACTTCAAGCTAATTTTAATAAAAACAGAGTGATAAGATTCAAACTATTTATGAAATAAATATATTATTGGTAGATGATATTTAAAATCATAAAAATAAATCCTTAACAATAAAAGAAAAGTAGTATGACGAAAATGTTTCAAATAGTTAAATTTGTTGATTAGCTATTATTAAAAAAATGATAAAATTTAAATATCTTAATTACAAAAGAAGACTTCTATTAGTCATGCTTCTAGTTATAAATTTAATGCTATCATTATTTGTGAAAAACACATTTATATCATCATTCGTGAAGAATATAATTAATTAGGAGTATTTTGATATATCAGGCAAACAATATATGGAATATAGATTGGATTGAAAATCTATAAAATGAGAATAGCACCTCTCTAGCTTGAATATAATTCTATTTACCTCCTCCTCCTCTTCTTATTATTATACTTTATCATAGAATATATATAATTAAGGCTCGTACTTAATTAACATAGACGATTTGGTTTAATGACATACCAAGGTATTCCTGATCACTGGTAATTTGAATCTAATAGATTTCTCTCCAGCTTGTCGACCTAGGATGGATCTTAACTTATATCTTATCTGTATATAATGTTACCTCATCTTAATAAATAAATAAATAAATAATAATGCCCCAACAATACATACATGATGCCAATGACTTTGAGTTGTAATTTATTTGGTAAGCCAGATGCAAAGCTACAAACCATTAATTTATGTTCTTTAATAGTGGAAAAACATGCTCCAACGCAATCCATCAGTTGAAACCAGTAATTAATTTACCTGCTCATTAAACTTCCCCTTCTCGAATTCATAGTTAGGCAAAGCAATGATCTCCACCTTAATTTCATAAAAAATAAATGAAAAAGATATATTAATAATAAAAACAGAAAGACAAAGCTTTAATTAAGTACATTTGTCAAAGGACAAGGAAGATGAAATCAACCCACATTAAAAAAATCACCCAGAGTCTGAGCCTTTGGTTTAGCAGCTGCAGCCCATATCTGTATAATTTAGTAGAGTAATTAGAGAACATTCATAATTAAGAGGAATTGTTTTGCAAACTCAATAACAACAATTATCTCACAATGATTAAGGGAGAGTACATGAACAATATCGCACCTGATCAATATCTCGCCTCAGAATATGTTTTAGACGTTCAAGTGGAGTCTACATGAACACTCAGAAGAGACAGATTGTGACTAAATCTGTTTGTGTTGAAATATATATATATATATAAACTATGTAAATCTATGTTTAGGAACAGAGCTCAAATTAAATACTACCGGTGTTTGGTCGCGTAGAACAAACAACAGGGTTGTTTTGCGGGCGCCAAATAAACGCGTCATGGCCTGCATGTAAACGGTAGTAATTGGGATATCATTGATCCCCCAGGTGAGAAAAAAAAACTAATAAATAGATTATAATGAGAAAATTAAACAAAAATTACTGAAAATATCAAACTATAAAAAAAACTAATTAAATCAATTAGAATATTTTAAAAAAAATTATTCGGTTCGGTTCGGTTTTGGTTTCATAAGTTTGAAATCGAAAAACTTCAACCGAACTGAACTGGTTGAGTTAAAAATAAATTGAACAGAACTGAAACCAATTTCATCAGAAAGTCTAAAAAAAGCTCAAAAACAATATGGTTTTCGATTTTTAATATAAAATAACTAAACCAAACCGAACAGAATTGAAACTGGTCAGATGAGTTTTGGTTTTTAATAAAAAATTATCAAACTGAACCAAAACTAATTTGTTGGAACTGGTTTCGGTTTAATTTCAATTTTATTTTTATATTTTATAAAATTTTAGTTTGATTATTTTTATAAATAAAAACTAACTCAAATAAAAAATAATCATCCCTGATTGATCCTTCGGATTGTATTATAACAGGGCTCGAAGGCAGATGGTTAGAGTACCTCAAAAACTGTTTTCAAAAGGGGTATGCTGGCAGCCTCTCTTCGACCAATGTCCTGGCACCACCTTTATACAACATTCATTCAACACGAGTTATGTCTCAAGGGAAGGAAATAGTACTGTGGCTGATTGTTTAGCTAGCCTGATTGTAATAGCTAGCCTGATTGTAATATTCATTTTAATTTCTGCCCCAATAATTACCAGTATCTTGCTGGTATATATGTGCTTTAATATTTTAGATGCAAAAATAAAGGGGAAGATATTCAAATATTAGAAATTAGAAATATTGGAAATAATTAAACTCACATGTTTATTATTACAATGTCAGCAATTGCCAAAGCAAATAGAGCACTTCGCTTTTCAAATGTTGTGCCGTCCTGAAAACATCATAAAATTAATCTTTAAATTGCAGTACTGTAACTATAATATATGAAATTAATTTGACACTCGCTATATATTAAATCTCTAATAACAATATTGTTGATAGAAACACGAGAATAATTTTATTGAATTTAATTATTACAATAAAAACTCTACTTAAATTAATTAACTTAATTAAGAGTTTACGATTCATAATGACCATACGTAGCTACTAATAATTAAAGCCATAGCGTCATATCAGTTATGTTATACCTCTCTCTATATATCAGAATAGACTGTGATTATTTCAAAATAGAAAAAAGAAGAAAATTATAAGAATAGACTGTGAAATTAAAAATTATTACTTTTTTTTTTGGTTCAACTGTCAAGAATATTATCAAACAAGCTTATATGTCAACAAAAATTAAATTCTTTCTCCCAAATAATATCAATGACACCCTCCTACACCAGTACTCCTGTGTATTTCAAGCAGCATAATAATATTAATCAATTTATACTTGGCCTCTTTCGCTGCTGTCCGATCCCTCCACATCCATGGCAATTGTGAAAGGCTCAATACCAATACCCTTCCCAATCCAAATGCCTTGGGTTGTTTGACCCCTGAAAATATAAGCTAATTAAACCATCTTAATTTCATATCATGGCGCAAAACCAGAATATACAGTGAGTTAATAGACGAATCCTCCTTTCTAAAACAAATTAAAAACACCAAACCTTCCTTGTTTTGCATCCATCATCCTGAAATCTGTCCGAAAGAGCTGATTCAAGAGGGTGCTCTTCCCTGTTCACCAAAGAAGGCAAATTAAACAATTCATATGCTTTCTCTGCATGCTAAGTGTAGAGATCACAACAGCAAATATCTAACCAATATTGATACAAAAGAAAAAAAATGTAACTCTTGTTATTAATTGTACATAAGATAAAAAAAAATAGTTGCAAGTATACCGCTACTTTGGGGGCCAATAATTGCAACAACAGCATAGGAGAGACGACGCTGTGCGAGGTTGGTGGTCCTCGTGAAGTTTTCGAGTCCTTTCACGTTAAAGACACCGTCACCGGTAATGAGTTGGAAGCTGCAATAATCTTTCGCCATTATTATTGTATAACTCAGCCCAACAGCTTTAGACGTGTGTTTAAGTAACAAGAATATTACGTACGAGAAGAGAAGGGATTTAAGGGATTTTATAGGCAACTCAACTTTCGATTGTGGATTTTGTAAGCGCACACCACCATGTGGGAAAACTGGGACAGTAGGGTCCATGATAATTATATTCAAGAATTTAAGCTAATTTATTCTTAACTTGAATTAATTATAGAAACTCAATAATTGGTACTTGTTCTTCATTTTTATATTTGTCAGGGGTATGTTTACCCAACCGCAAGTGAATGAAAGTTAGACAGAAACTTTACTCAATTTATCCTTCCGTGGGAATTTGTACGTCTAATCCTATCCAAAGCATAATTATTATACCCGACCAGGAGTTGACCCAGCCAAGAAGTCGGGTTCTCGGTTACATCGGTTGATATGAGACAACCCGAATCAACCCGGAAATTTTAATTTTTTTTTTGAAATTTTAATATTTCATATAAAAAAATTAAGAAACAATCCATGAAAATATAAACTATACATATTATAAATAATAAAATTTTAAAAAAATTTTATCTCACGATAAAAAAATATTATATTAATATGTTATTTTTTTAAATTGAAGTATTTAAATCAAATTTTTTTATTATACATTAAAAAAATATAATTATTTTCTTATAAAAATAGAGTGTGTGTATATATATACTCAATAAAGTAATTCAAATTTTACATTAAAAAAATAATTTTTGCCTTATGTTTTTTTTTTTTTTTTTGTTTTTGGCAATATAACGGCCATTATTTAATTCCCAAAGCACGCAGAACAGAAGCCAAAATTCCCCTCATCCCGTCTTCCCCGCTTCCCTTCGCCCAATCCACTCATTTCTTATTCTCTCCACAGGTTTCAACACACACAGTTTCTACACATAGATTTTCAGTTTGTTAAAGGCTTAAAGCCCTTGTTTTATTGTATGTGTGTACACACTCACACACACAGGAGTTGATACTACTTGATCTATGGTATCTCTGTGTTCTGTTTTTTATCTACTTAATTGAGTGACATAATGGCATTTAGGGTTTTTTAATCTATTTTGAAAAGACTTAATAACCAATTAAAAAAATATAAAGAAAGATTTCGGGTCAAGAGAAAAAACATATTTGAAAAAAATAGGGATCAATCAGGTTTTGCCGAGTCACCCGGGTCACGGGTCAACCAGGTTTTTCCAGGTTTTTGCATATCCTAATATTTTATCTTACCCGGATCGGTCTAGTCATCAAGATGACCAGGTTCCGGGTCAACCTGTCAGGCTGGTCCCAGTTTAGTAACTATGATCCAAGTGAGCACTGACCTTCAATTGAAGCTTGTATTACATTCAGTTTCAGGCAAGTTAGCCTCTCATTTCTTATTCTCTCTGCAGGTTTCAACACACACGGTTTCTACACATAGATTTTCAGTTTGTTTTGCCCTTGTTTTTTGTATGTGTAGACACACACACACGCAGGAGTTGATACTACTTGATCTATGGTATCTCTGTATTCTGTTTTTTATCTACTTAATTGAGTGACATGATGATATTTAGGGGGTTTTTTTTTATGATCTTTGAAAATAATTAATAACCAATTAAAAAATATAAAAAAAAATCTCAAACTTGAAAAAAAAAATATTTGAAAAAAAAATTTCAACCAGGTTTTGCTGAATTGCTCAGGTTACGGGTTAACCCGATAGGTTAACCGGGTTTTTCTGGATTCTTGCCCATTTCAGTCTTTTATCTTATTCGAACCGATCCAGCCATCAAACCCCTTGTCTGCCCACCAGACCGGTCTGGATTTAATTATAAATATTATCGAAAGCGTCTACTTCATTGCATTGGTTTTTTGTTTAGGTTTAATTCTACCTTGACCTGATCAAGTCGTTTTACTAATTGCGCAGCCATGGAATTTATATTTCAGTCCTCAAATATGTGTACAATTTTCACTTCAGTTTTTCTCCTTCATTTTTTATTAAAACTTTCACCTAAGTTCTTAAAGCGCATTTCTAAAGTTACTTCAAGTTCATTACTTCTCCATTAAGAAACATTATGGAGATTTTCTAAACTAATCTTCAAACTATATCTTATGGCGCAATTCAAGTTTTCTCAAAATTATGTTCTTAGTTCTCTATTTCCGAACTAATTAATTTCGTCATAAATTAGATGCCCGTCATCTTTTGCGTTCAAGTGACTAGCATTTTCGAATTTAAAATCTCAACTCTCTTTCCGAAATTATCGTACTATTTACGGGATATATTATCGTATTTTAAAACTAATTGGTCAAGAGACCCTAGAACTTTTCATCAAATCCAACTACACCCTTGACCTTTTTTTATTTTAATTTTGATCCCTCAAACTACCAGGTAAAGGCAATGCACAGCTACCGTTAGGATCCCTTAAGCTCCCGTCCATGAAAAGATATTTAGCCAAAAGTTTACTTTGTTAGGCTACATGTAAAAAATAATTTTAAATTATTCTTTAATTGGAATATAGTTCCCTTTCCAACAAAAGGTGTCATCTTCAATTATTCCAGTTCCCGTTGGAACTATACCAACTACACTAGAAAGACTTATATTGGGAGTTTGCGAATCTCTGTATCCTTGAATTAAATTTTTTTTCCCCTAATTTCTTTTATATTTTCAATTTATTTTGATGTATTGATATTAAAAATAATTTTTTTTAATATTATCTTAACTTATTTTTAAATAAAAGAATTTTAAATTACAACTGCTACTAATAAATTGTTCAGTGAATTGTTTCGTGCTTGGCACGTATGAGACCATCCAACAGTTGTTTTTTGTTTTGTTTTTTCCTCTCTCTCTCTCTCTCTCTCTCGATGTCTATACCAACCATGCATTAATAAACGTTTCAATCCATTTCAATAGAGGAAGTTGCAGAGTAATGATACACGAAGTTTGTCCCTCATTGCATTGGCTGTTTATGTTTATGAGCTCTTTTTTAAAGTACAACAAGGGTATGTTCTCTCGACTTTTAAGGGTTTTTCCATTGTATAATAATAATTGCTTTTTAAAATATTTTTTATTTAAAAAATATTAAAAATATATTTTTTATTTTAAAAATTATTTTTGATATGAACATATCAAAATAATCCAAAAGCATTAAAAAATTAATTTTAAACAAAAACAATTCAATATTTGACCAACGTTGTTTAGAATGCAATGTCAAACGGGAGTTTAATTTAGTGGCTAGCCGGTTGGGTTCTGTATCTTAGAAAGTGTTTGAGAGTATGGTAACGATTGATTTTCAAAATGTTTTATAGTCAGAAATATATCAAAATAATATTTTTTTATTTAAAAAAAATATTATTTTTGATATCAGTATAAAATAAATTTATTTAATCTGTTGGGTTCTTAATTTTTATATTAGGGAGAGATCTATTTAACGAAGGCCCGTGGATATAATAATGTTAGAGAAAAACATTACTCGATAATTTAATCCCTTTGAGGGAAGTTTCTTCGGGTCTAATCATATCCAAAGCTTCAACTTCATTACTTTGGTTTTTGGTTTAGGTCTATTGTAAAATCTTATTTTAGTGATAACTAGAGTCGGATTTCAATTAACTATTAATCTAGTGCCAAGTGCCAACTACCAAGAGTATCAAGAAGAAATTGAAGTATAGGGTTGTGTTGCCATTTTGAAGAGATGATTTGATTAAATAAAGGTTTTATTGCATAAATATTAAAGTTTGATGGGTAATTAGGCCAAATTGAAAAATTAGAAGTTTGTTAATCAATTGGGGATTAAAATGCTCAGACTCAAAACCAATGACTAAAATGAAAATGCACTGAACTTTGGGGTTGATAATTGAGTTTGGCAGGGGTGAAATTGCATGAAATTAAAAGTTCGAAGGCAATTACGAGTGCAATTAAAAGAAATTGGAAGAACATGGACTAAATTGAAATTTACAGATTCTGAACTGATCGAGTTGACACCTTTGAACGCATGAATGTAAAGCTACAAGCCTTCAAATTGAGTAAGGTTGAACCCAAATAAAAGGTGAGCACACCCTCAACCAACTTCGGGTGGTTTTTTTATGATGATGACGTCAGAGTTGCTTCAACAATGCTTTGAAAGTAGACAACTCAGTTAGGCATTACTGTAATACCCATTATGTAAAAACCTCTTTTTTTGTGTTCATACTACAAAGGTTCTTAATGGATTCTTATCAAGAGCTCAAACCCTCTTTCAAGATCAAAAGGCTAAAAAATAGTTACTTGCCCTCCAAGTCTAGCAAAACCACCAACAATCTCAAAAAACAAAAATCACCATTGCAAAACCTACTTAGTACAGCATTTTCAGCTGTTAAGATTTGTCCAAAATCCTTCCGTTTTGATTAGAGGGTCAAACATTGATCAATATTTGATTGAGTACATTAAAAAATCATAGCAAAACCCTATAAATACCATTGAAAAATCAAAATTAAGGGGGAAGGAAAAAAGAGATGAGAGAAAATATTGAGAAAAAAAACCTAGTTATAAGGTTCTCGAGCCTACTACAAGGGTTTATTTAGCTTTGAAAGATTTGAAATTCGTGGAGGTAAAGTTTTGCAAAAGAGAGCAAAAAAAGTAGCTGCCACTATTTAAAGATTTGAAGGTATAAAACCCTTATCTAACCTACCAGGTGATGTCCATAAGGTACATATCTAGCTCTTTCTTACATGTTTTAATGACATCTTAGACTTGTTTTGGTGTCATATGGTGTTAAACTTGGATGTTGTTTAATGCATGAAAACGTTGTTTTTTTTTTTTCTTAATACTACTTTGAGTTGGTTGTTAATGTTTTCTAGATGTTTATAAAATATTTAAATGTTGTTTTTGCTGAGATTAAATGATTTTTGTAATCAGCCAAATATGGAAGTAGAGTTGTTGGTGTCCTTTTGGGTTGTTAACGTATGTTACAGGTTCCTAGGTTTTGGTTAAGTTATTTTGAGGTTTAAGATGTCAATTTTAAGCTCTAAAATTGTCAAATATGCTTGCTATTAGTTTTAGCAATTTTAAAAATTGAAACTTCATACATGTTATTGATGATTCGATATTTTTTATTAGTTTTTTGGATTCAGCTATGTTTAGTATCGGTAATGTGGTTTGTGGGGACCGAGAGAAGTGTGTTTCGAGGTCTAAAAGGCTAATTTTGGGTTTGACAGTGTGATTGGTATTTTTCGGTTTTTGGGTTTGTGTTCTTCATGTTCTTCCCAAGAACATTGTCTTAGCTACATGATTTTGACTTATTTTGTTTCATTTCTTTGCATCTTCATCTTTGCCTGACATATTTAGCCAATAATCTAAAGTTTGTTTGCATTTAAACATGTATTTTAATGTTTTAATCTTAGGTTTTCGCCAAAATATTTTCTGACTAAATTGTGAAGATTTAATGATAATCGAAGTGAATGAACCTTTAATTATTGATCCTTGAATAATTTACAACCTCTTTGTGCTTTTGATTTCAAGAAATCTAGTCTGAAATTGAGTTCATGTTTCTGGAATTGGTTTGAATGTTCATTATTGTTTTTCATGTTCTTCATTTTTTCTGGGTTTTGATCCATTTTTAACACAAAAAATTGGAGTTTCTTTTTAGTTTTTTGCAAATTTAATCATTTTGGGTTCTGATTCTGGTATGTTGTTCGGGTCAAACCAATCGTCTTTGGTTCAGTTTATGGTTGAAACAAAGGTTTAAGGTCAACCTGGTCAAGTCAAAATCAGGTCAGAAAGTTAACGCCCTGGTTGGTTTGCATTTTTTTTTATTAAAAGAATTTTGGGTTAAGGGTGTGTTTGACAAACACACCCTTAGGTCTATTTTGATAGTTTTATTTTAAATGAAAACAAACTTTTGCCAAACAAGGCCCTAAAAATGATAGTAAAAATTAAAATTTTTTTCATATGACTAAAAATCCTTAAATTATTTGAGCATTTTTTTTAAAAAAAAAAGTCTAAATAACTTTGGAATTGTGTTTTTTTTTTTAAATAGTGCATGGATTTTATAACAAGTTTGTAGAATTCCAAAGGATTTTGGTCTATATTTCAAAAATATTAAAAACTTATTTTTGACAAGAAAATTTATTATTCACTTTTAATATAATGATATATATATATATATATATATATATATATATATATATGAGGTTAATATCCAAAATATTATTAGGAGTAATATAACTCATTTACTTATAATATAAGAATAAACAAATCTGTAAGGAATTTTTCTGAAATATTATTTGAAATGACACGGTAGCAAGAAATTCCAAATTTATCTCCAAAAAACTTAAATGATAATTGAGGACATTTCACCCTTCCAGACTAAGTTTTTGAACTAGAAAACCAGGGTTCGTTTATCATAGCAAACCCGCTATAATAGATTTATAGAAATAGAAACATCATTAGACTACAACAAATATAGAAAAACAATGCAGCTTCCCTTAAGTAAGGCATATGAGAGGTGTTAATACCTCATTTTTACACAACCATATCATTGGCTAGAATCTCAAAAAAACCAGTTAGGGTTTCTAGTAACCATAATACTAGGTGGCGACTCCCTATACAATTGAAGACCTCTTGAACTTGTCTGGTAAGGGTTGTCACGACATCGCGTCCTAATGAGAGGTTGCGACAAAGATTTTATAGACTAATCCTCCAACTCTTCTAACGTAATTAGGATGTTCAAGCTTTTTTTCAAAGTTATGTTTTTAGTCCTCTATTTGTGAACTTTCATCATAAATGACATGTCTGTCAACCTTTGTGTTGACCAAGTGACTAGCATTTTCTAATTTGAAAAGTCAACTCTCTTTACTAAGATTCTCATACTATTTGTTGTAACCTCACAGGGGCGCGACATCACGGCAACCCTTCTCGAACGGAGTTGGAAAGGTCTTTTTGATTGGTTAGGAAGTCGCTGCCTAGTATTACAGCTATTAGGAATCCTAATTAGTTTTTTTAGAGATTCTAGGCAAGTGACTGTTTAAGTAAATGGAAGGTATTAACACCCCTAATACACCTTATCTGAGGTAAGCTGCATTGTTTTTTATTATTTGCTATGGTCTAATGATATCGATTTCTATTGGCCTACTATGACAGGTGTCATAACCCATTTCTGGGTTATTCCCCAGATTCTTCTTTTTTTCAAAATAAAAATAAAAAAATAAAATAAAGGCTAGCAGTGTAGAGAAAGAAGGTTGGGTAGGATTAAAAAAACCAAGCTACAATTTTGAAGAAAAACTAAGGCCTAATTGTACCCCATTATGCCCAAAAATAAAGAAACAATGCAAATTCAAGGACAAATTAAATGATTATGGGATGAATTTTCATAAAAATTAAGTTCAAGGACATAATTAAATTTTTAATAGGCCAATGACCAATGACCATTTTGGCCAATTAAAGTTTTATGGTCAATTAGGGGTAAATAAATTCACAGCCAATGACCATTTTGCAAAAGGTGGAACACTATAAGGGCTTAATTGATTGAGACTAAGGGTAAAATTTAAGAAATTAAAAGTTTAATAGTCAATTAGGGTTAAATTGCATAAATCTAAGACCAAGGATCATATTAAAAAAAGCACGTAAATGCAGGGTTCAAATTAAAGTTTGGCAGGGGCTTAATTGCATTAAATCAAAGGTTTGAGGTCAATTAGAGGTGCAATTAAACAAATTTAAAAGATGAAGGACCAAACTGAAGTTGATAAAAATCCTTAATTTAACCCTAAACAGTGTCGTTTCGTCACTAGTCATTGTCTTCCCTGTTTTTTTGCCCAGGTAGCTACTTTTCAGGTGCATTTAACGCTTCATATCTCCACCAAAATTGACAACTCTTGAACCGAAATGATCACTAGACATTTCTCTACAACCCCATGTGGTCCATTCAGTCGGATTGACAACATATAGGCCGCGATGCCGACCTAAAATGACCACCTCAGGCAGCCTTGAACTGTCAGATTTGACAATTCATGGTGCCTAGTTTAAACCAACGGTTGGGATCCTTCCCAACTAAATCAAGAGCTGAAAGTTTTTCCTAGTGAAAACCAAATTACCCTCTTCCAACCCCTATAAATAGGGATGGATTTCATGGTCTGAACATAAAGAAGATTTGGGTGCAAAGTCAGCCAAAAATCAGCCTCTTCCCCTTGATTTTTGTAACTTATTTTCTTTCTCTCTTCTCTCTTCATCGCCCCTGTTGCCTCCTCCACCAACAGCTCCACCACGAGCCTCTAGCGTAACCTTCTCCTCCAACCCATCCCACCATGGTGAGTAGTAACATTACCGTGAACTTCTCTCTCTTCTACTGCAAACCTCTTCTTCCTACACAGTAACAACTCCGGTGGCCAAGCTCTCCACCAACGCCGCCACTAGCCTCTCGTCGACCACCTAGACCAGCAATACCTCCCCCTTGCGTCAGATGGCCTCCCCTTTTCTTCTTCCCCCTTTCTCCTTTCCTTCCACAGTCACACCTTCATGCAGGAGGGGGGGATAATATGTAATAAATGTGATGCTAAAATATGGATTTTAGAACGGTTAGGATTTAACCTGATAAAATAAAGACTCTCTCATGAAAGGAGATCTGCCTTAAACATTAGAAAAAACCAACAAATAGAAACCCAACCTAAAAACAATTAAATAACAATGCAATTTACCTTAAATAGAGTATATTAGGGTGATAACACAACCCTATTATTATTATTATAGACAATCCCGTTCAAAGAATTTTTCGGTAAAGAGCTATGAAGGAGATTTTAGTTAAACAGGTAATAATTTAATTTTTTTAATTTTATCATAGAAATTTTGGTTTAAAAAAGTTATGAAGGAAATTTTGGTAAAAGAATTGTGATGTAATATTTTTATTTTCATCTATTTTTTATTCACACTAGAAATAATTTTTATTTTATTTGAAAATGTAAAAAAAATTGATTAATTTTTTTTATAACAGGCTAATTTGAAAATACTACGACAAAAAAAAACCGGTAAATCAAAAGATGGTTTAGTATCATTAAATGAAAGGAAAAACTATATATTGATTTATTGATGATGAGACGTTTCGGGTACACTAATTGTTTATGCGCTTTCATCAGCAGTAAATGAGTAATTTTTATTTTTATAGGCATGATTTTTTAATTTAATTCTTCATAAAATTTCTTATGAAGACATAAAGATCTCTGAAGAGTATCAACAAATATATCATAAATAAATAAAAATTAACAATAATTTATCAAAGAATAATTATGGACAGAGAATAACTCAATCCTTTTATTAATTATCATAGAATCTAATTTAAGGCTTGCACTTAATTAATTCATGATACCAATGGCTTTGAAATATTCTAATTTATTTGGTAAATAAGATGCAAAGCTACAAATTAACATGCTACAACACAATCCATCAGTTGAAACCAATTAATTTACCTGCTCTTTAAACTTCTCCTCCTCGGACTCATAGCTAGGCAAAGCAGTGATCTCCACCTTCAATTCAAAGTTTTTTTGTTTTTTGTTTTTAATAAACAAAAGATTTATTAATTATAAGAACAAAAAGATAAAGCTAAAGAACTATATCAATTAAAAAATTTTAATTAGTTATTACCATGTCAAAGTCTAATCTTAAATTAAAATTTAAAGTTGTTAGTTGATGTTTAAGTTCTATATTATCTCAATATTAGAGGAAATTAAAAATCTTAAACTTCTGATTTATACGTACACACGCACAGGCAAGGGAGAAGAAATCAACGTACAATAAAAAAAAAAAAAAAATCATCCAGAGACATAGTTTCATGAGCAACGGGTTTAGCGATTTCAGCCCACATCTGTATAATTAATAACAAGAGGAAAGAAACATTGTTTTGCAAAATTAATCACAACAATTATATCATATATAATGACTAAAGAGATTATTTCATATATAATTACCTTCTCAATATCCTCCCTCAAACTATGTTCTAGGCGTTCAAGTGAAGTCTACTCAGAATTAGAGACATAGTTTCACCAGTATATATTAAAAATATTTATCACCTGCGAATTGTAATATTGGAGGTTACGAAAAATAGCAAGATTGTTTTGCGGGCGTGAAAGAGACGAGTCATGGCCTGCATATTATTTGAGAGACCAATTTATTAAATTTATTTTATTAAAGAAATCTATGATTTTACTGGTTATATATATTAATTATAGACTCAAATTAAGGCAGATGGCTAGAGCACCTCAAAATGAGTTGATTCTTGCGAATGGAAACGAAAACGTGTAGCAATTAGGATTACTGATTGGTCCATTTTCTTTGCTATTTTAAAACTAACTTGATTTATTCAAAAACATATTTAAAGGGTTAACTCGTGACTAGCTCATCTGGTCAAGATTAAATGTTATTTAGTCGATCGGATTAACTTTAAATAAGTTTTTTTTAATATTTATTTTAAATGATATTGTTTCTTATTTTTAGATTAAAAAAAAATGATCTTTTTTTTTCATGAAATGAGATAATCCAATTAAAATCTAAAACAACTGTAAAATCGAACAAAATTCTGAACGAGGATGACGAAAATGAAAAACATTCAAATATTGAAATTAATGATGAACATACAAAACTTGCATGTTTATCATGACAACGTCAGCAATTGCCAAAGCAAATAGAGCACTTTGCTTTTCGAATGTTGCGCCGTCGTGAGAACATTACAAGGTTTTTTTTTTTTTTCAAATTATATGGAAAATGTATCAAATTTAAAATTAAATTGTTGATACGAAACATAAGAGAATAATTTTACTGAAATTTAATTTTAATTAGTACAATCAAAACTATCATAAAGAAAGCATTATTAAATGACATTATTAAATGGAGTTTATAACTCAGTTCATGTACTCAATTAAGTTTAACAATTTTAAAAAAAATTATTTTATTTTTAATTATATAATAAAAAAATAAAAACTCGTAATTTTCTGGAATAGACATTTAATCGAGAATCATGATAACCGAACAAGTCAATAAATAAATAGCCAGCCAAGGTGATCAATATTTGAGTCTTGTAAATCAAAAGATAGTCGAATAATATTTACCGAAGAAAATAGTTAATTATGGATTTATTGATAAAACTGACATGTTGAAGTAAATGCGTTTTTTCTTCATATCCATGATTTTTAAATAATTTTTTTGATCAAGATTTAGATGAATTATTTTAATCATTTTTTTGGGTTTCTTAGATAAAGCAAGAACTCAAATTGAAAAAAAAAAATTGATTGAAAAAGATTCATATGCATATAAATAAAGAAATAGCAATAATTGTTTTCTGAAATTTTAATTCCGGAAATTAGAATCAATAGGAATCTTTATTTGAATATCATCCTTGTATGACGTAACTAACATTGTTAAATAATGACCGTGTCAGGTGATGAAAATATGAAAAACTTCATTGATGTACATTTTAGCCTATAACATTTATGAATCTTTTACTTTGATCCTTGTGTTTCTTTCTTACAAATAAGTCCTTAATTCAAGTTATATTGGTCCACATATTTTACAAAAAGTTCAATTTCATCCCTATTGTTTTTTCTATTAAGTTTCTAGATGTCAAATCTTAAACTTGGTCAAGATTGTGCCAATAGATATATAATATAATAAGACACAAACTACCGAAGTTATCAAAATTACTGGGAATATTCTGGGATAGATTATTTCTAGAAATTCTCTTATATCATTTATGGTGAATTCAATGACCACACTTTAAGACCACATAGGCTTTTTCTTGGGCAAATATCTCCCTCGGAGGATATAAAACTCTTCTGTGATAAATACTTGCACAAAGTCCCTTGAGGGTGTTGATGGGAGACCCTCCGAAGATCAAGTCAGTACAAGAAATATTTGTGTAAAGAACAACATTAATGAAGATATTAAAGAGCTTTTATGAATATATATAAAAGGTTGGAGAAGAATATCAAAAGGTCACGAGAAGAAGCTGAGAGTCCTCCCCTCCTTTTTCTTATTGTCGCACCCAACATCGCGGCGATCCACAAAATAATCTTGAATTATGGAAAAAGAACAGATTTCTGGCATCATGTTTTTAGGGGAAAAAGGTCTTGTTTAAGGAGTCGCCACCTAATATTATGGTCACTAGGAACCCTAACTGGTCAACAGAGATTCTATGGTACGAGATTGGTTACGTAAAAGGGAAGATATTATCACCCCTTAAACGTTTTGCTTGAGGCAGACTGCATTGCTGGTTTTGTCTTAAATTGCTAAACATTTATTCACTTATGCTATGATGATTTGTTTATAATATTCCTGACTCTGGCGCCAGTGAATATTCGAGCTCGAATAATTCCAACTCTGGCGTTGGTAAAAATTCGTAGCTACGAAAAAAAAATTAGATCAATATTTTTTTATTCCCTACTCTAACGCCTAGTGAATAAAAATAAATTTATTTTTTACGCATGCACATATTTTTTTATTTTTCTAGAGAAATAAAATAAAATACAACGAATAAAAATAATATAAATTTAAACCGGTATTTTTATTCCTGACTCTAGCGTCAGTGAATAAACCAATAAATTTACATTATTTTTATTCATGCATACACATTTTTTATTTTTTCTACTTTTTTTTATTTTTCTGTTTTTCTATTTTTTATTTTTTTATTTTTTTTGGGTTGGGTCCAACTCAGCCCACATGGGCTGGGCTGAACCCAGCCAGCTCAGCCGGTCACTGGCCCAAGCCAGTGACCCGACTGGGCAAAAATCAAAGAAAGCACGCGTGAAGTGATTGCACGCGTGCATGAGCAGAATAAAGGAAATGAGTTAGAATGCGTGAATTAAAATTCAAAGTAAACAGTAGCGGGTGAATTAAAATGAAAAGCAGGGAAAGAGAAGTTGACTTACCTGGTCTGCTGCTCCTGAAGATGAAGACGCTGCTCCTGAAGATGAAGACAAAGTCTGTTCTCTCGAGTGGTTCTTCTTTTTCTAGTCATTGTTCGTCCTTCTTTTTCTGCGGTTCTTGGTCTGTTCCTCCATTTTTTCAGTTCTTCCTCTGTTTCTGTTTTCCCTGTTTTTTAGTCTCCCCTGCCCTTCGTGGCTTTTTCTTCTCCCCGGTTCTGGGTCTCCTCTTCTCTTAGTTTTCCCCAGGTTTTTTCAGTCTCTCGGTTCTGTTTTTCTCTCCGTCTCTCTCTGCCCAGCCTCTAGCTTTTTTTTCTATTCCTCCTCTCCCCAGTTCTGTTATTCCTCCTCTGTTTTCTTCATTTTTCTTTTTGCGTGCCCGGCCTTTTCTCTCGGTTCACTCTTCCCAGTTTTTCTTCAGTCTTTCCTCTTCTCTCGTTCTTGGCTTTTCTTTTCCTTTTTCTCCGTTCTAGGCCTTTTCTCCCTGTCTTCCCCCCAGTTTTTCCTCTCTTTTTTTTTCCTCTCCTCCTGTCCAGTGCGCTCTCCCCTTTTCAGTCCCTTTTTTTCTTCTCCGGTGCGCATCCCTTCTCCTGCTTTTATAGTTGGAGAATGGCATGCGTTTTTCTTGGCAATGAAGACCCCAGGACCGTTATTGCAGGAGCAGTGATGGCAGGGGCGTCCGTTACTCTAGCTTGGCGAGCGGAAGAAGACGAGCGGTTCTTTTTTTTAAACGACGCCGTTTGACTGTTAAAAGGCCATTTATGTTTTAGTCCCTGAGGTTTTGAAATTGTCGTAAGAAAGACCCCTGGATAAACTGTTTATTGACCCCTGCATTTTCGCGCCATTTTCAATGTCATCCTTGGATTTTAATTTTGCAATTTTGACCCCAAACTTCAATTAAGTCCCTAAATAAGTTAATTCCAAGCTCAATTAGGTCTAAAACCTGTCAACTCTAATTAACCCTTGATTTGATTAATTAGATTAATTCCAAAGTTTAATTAAACCCCAAAACTTCCAATCATATTGCCTTTAACCCAAACTTTAATTCATTTTTCATTTATTTCATTTTACTTGTTTTTTCATCATTATCATCATTTTTTTATCCTTTTCAGTAAATATAATAATAATAATAATAATTAAAATAAAATTATTAAAAATTGGGTTATGACACTTATCTTCCTTTATATCACCTAATTTGAGCTGCCTCATGCAACGTAGAAAGGTAGAAAAAAGTAATCTTGTATGATTAAAATAATATTATCTTACTACTCATATCATCACTTCTAATTAATATAAGCATGAACTGCTTGTTTGTATTTAATTGGATTATGATGGGCATCATAATTATTAATCCAAACTCAGGGTATGGGAGGCTCAGTGTAGAGTGACCCTTCAGTTACGCACCCAATCTAAGGGACATTGGGCTCAATTCACGCCCGGAGCCTAGGAGGAAACGAATCCAGCTCACGACTGCAACCAAGAATGATCAAGGATGGTCGTGTCACTTCCCAATAGGGGGTTGGTCGCGGTCGCGTCCAGGCCCAATGCTGGGTTGGACGCGATTTCCATTACATTTTAAAATTTTGTGTTTTAATTTGTTTTTTTTTAGGGGTTAAAATTTAGGAATTAAAAGATCAAATGCTAACATTTATTTTTAGGGGTATGATTTGTATAGTGTGTTTTGTTTAAATAAACTATAAATAAATCTACTAGTTATGTGACATGTGTCTCGTCACATGTCAAATATTTTTATTTTCCATAAAAAGATTATATATTTAGATTTTTTAAATGTATTTTTGTAATTTAAAAAATTCAAGTGCAAATAAAAAAGTTTATACATATATATAAACAAATATACTGAGAACTATGTGTGCTCATAAATAAATAAATAAATTCATTAGCAACACCTAAAAATAAAATTTGAAAAACCGAGAGATAAAAAATATTTATTAAATTAGCAAATCATCTCTTGGTTGCCATTATATTATTCAACCAAAAAATATTCAATTTCTCAAGATGAGATATTTACTTGATCATGTTTACTAATTTTTGTTTATTAAAATATTTTTTAATCAAACGATAATACAAATATATTAAATTGATTGAATAAAATAAAAAGAAAAAAGAATAATATGCAAGGCTACACATATTATAAATATTATCTAAAAATAAATATTTTTTTATTTTCAAAAATATACTTCATTTATACAAAAGATTAAAAAAAATCATAAATGAATTAGAAAAACTTTTTCGAAAATTAAACGCATAACAAAAAAAGATCATCATTTAAAAAAAGCTCTCTAAACAAAATAAAAGAGAGAATGAATATTAATTTAAATATAATAATAATTATCATTATTTTAAAAAGAAGCATTAATTGAAATAAAAAACATGGAAAAAAATAAAAAGGGTTAGGTGTTACTGGACCTGGCAAGTCAGGCCAGCTTGTCTAGCCCATTTCATTAGGGCCCACACGCAAGGCTGCAAAGGCACGTCCGCATGACTGGACCCTTTTTTTAATTGTACTGCCCAATTTTCTTTGAAAAAAATCAAAAAACGCATTGTCTGTTTTGTCCAGATTCTAGCCATTGTTGTGACCAAAACATTGTGGCTTAGGTTCTTTTGACAACATAAAATGAAGGTTTGCAAACTCTACTACTTTCAAAGTTTTTAATATTTTTGAAAGAAATAAAAGTTTTTTTTTCATGTCTACTTTTCTTCATAAATTTACTATGCAAAGCAAAAAAAGAACAAAACAAAACAAAATTTTCCAATGTCTTTGCATTGTAAATATTATAAAAAGGGAGCAACTGTCATAACCTGATTTTGAGTTTCTAAAAAAATATAAATAGATAATTTAAATTTTAAGAAAAAATTATAATAAAAATAATAAAAAATATAACCCAGATTAATCAGAATGTGCATTCAATTAGAACGACAGGTGGATAGACAAACTAGGGTTTGTTGAAGAAACGTTAGAAAATAATTTGAAAATTTGGTCAAGACAACACAAAATAAAGGTTTGAGGACTAATAAAGATGAAACTATAAAGTTGGAAGTCAATTTGGCTAAAAAATGGAAGAATTGATAAGTTTAAGAACTTAATTGAACTTTGAATTAATTTAATTAATACAATCAGAAGCTTAATTAGAGAAATATCAAAGTTTAGGATCAATTTTGGTCAAAATTGCAAGAAATAAAATTCTAGGAACCGAAATGAATAGGCGCTGATACTATAAGGGGGTTAATTGATTTTACCAGGGGTAATTTTGAAAGAATTAAAAGTTTGAGAGTCAATTAAGGACTAAATTGAAGAAATTTGAAATCAATGACTATTTTATAAATGACACAGAAGACCAAGGATCCAATTGCATAGATCCAGGGGCGAAATTTGAAAAAAAAACAGAGATTCTCAAGGATAAGGGCTTGATTGCAAAACATCAGAACTTCAGGGGCAAATTGAAGAATGACCCTGTCCACCCTAAAACGACGTCGTTTCAAAAACAATTCATGCTCTCCTTCCTCTGGAGCAGGGGAGATCGTTCGAAGAAGCCATCCAGATGGCCTCTGTTAAACTCAATTTCTCATCAAACCCAAACCAAATGTTACACTAGAGTGCCCGCCACAAAACCTATAAGTCAGTTCAGTGTTCCTTGCCCTCACAACTCTCCTCTGACGCGAAGATAATTTGACTCTAACAGTCCAACAATGGCAATACTGTTGGTGTGTTCAATCCACCAAACACGGAGCAAATCCAAGCAGTAGTCATCTTCATCTACAAGATTACCATACTAGGAGATAAGGGACGGGTGTATTTTTTGAAAAAAGGATTGCAGATTGGTCCTATAAAAAGCGAAGAGGAGGCTACACAGAAGGGGGGGAGAAAAACAGGGCAAGACAGAGGAGAGGGACTTTGGCTTTCCTTCGTAACTCCAGCGAACAACCATCCTGGGGAATCTTTGCTTTCCCTCACAACAGACACTACTGACCCAACCAACTTAAGAAAAAAATAACATATTGGGTTGAAGGGAATCTTTTTTATGTATAAATACTTCATCCCTTATATATATATATATATATATATATATATATATATATATATATTTCAATTTAAGAATTTAACATATTGAGTTGAAGGCAAATCTTTTAGTATTATAAATACTTTATCCCATCTATTTTTTAATTCCAAGCATATATGGAAAGATTGACATATATGAATTGACACATATTATCACCAAAATTGTCTAATCTAAAGTGAAAACCTTACTTTCTTTATTTCTAATAAACTTTATATTAAATGAATTTTGATTTAAAATTTATATAAATTCATTATTAACTTGTACTGAATTTTTTTAATATTTATTAAAAAATAGGGTAAACTTGTGAATGTTGGGATAATATGTTTTCGATACAATATTAAGAAAAAATATTTAAAAACAATCTTAACTCAAAAAGGTAAGCTCATAAAAGATGCCATCATGATCAATAGAGTTTTTTTTTTAAAAAAAATCCATCAAATAAAAGCTCATTTTCTTTTTTCATGTTAATTTGATAAGTTGACCCATATAGAATTAGAAAGTGGATATTTGTCGAATTTCAATATTAATATCACTCATTGAGAAATTTTTAAGAGTATAGAAGCTCAAATAAAAAATTAAAAAGTACATACATTTAAATAAAAAAAATTAAAGTATATGCATTCAAATAGAAAAAACATTAAAAATATAAAGACTTGATTAGAAATAAAGTAAAATTGTCACTAGGTGAAAATATCAGCATGTTGACGTATAAATTTAATAACCATATGTCCATTTGGCATAATCTAATAAAAAAATTGATAATAAGAAAATTTAAAAATGAATACCTTCAAATAATAAAATTTGATGCATTCAAATAAAAAAAAAATGAAAATGAACAAGAACACTTAATTAAAAAATATCATTTATATATATATAATCATATGTTTAAATAATATAACATCAACACGAGCAAACCATAAGATTTGGTACATTAAATATTAACTACGTCTACGAAAAATATCTCTCGCACCATCAATTAGCTGTATTATTGCAGCCGAAGCCCCCATCCCTGTTGCAGTTGCCGTGATTGGATCACTAACCATCATCATTGCCATCCCCACCGCCACCCCCGCCACGACCCCCACACTCGTAGTTACTCCTTTCCCAATTTTTTCGTTCTTGATTTTCTTCTTTTCAGCCTTCTAAAAAAACATCAAGTATTACGTGACTATTAAGTAGAATATTTCAAAAAAAAATATAATGTTTTATTTGAATATATTTAGTATGAAATTAAGAATCTCATAATTTTCTAAATTTATCTCAGTATGAAAGAATTTAATCAGTAGGCAACATAAATTCTTGAATATATGTTTTGGATGCATTGTGAGTCAAAACAAGAAAATTAACGTCATGGTGAAGTATTTAAAGAAAGAAATTAAAAATTCCAAAGATCTAGAAATTATATTGAAAAAAAGAAGGTGTAGAAAAATAAGAGGGATAAATTTTAACAAGATTTTTAAAAAATAAATAACTAACTGGGCACAAAATAATAAATAAAAAAAGAGGAAAATAAGAAAGAAAATTATACAAAGAAAAAGAAAATTATCAAAGCCTATGCCGGCCTGCACTAGGCGTACAAGTGCCCATTGGCCAAACTTGGATATGTATGAGGCACCAAGCTACAAGGGAAAGCTGGCATGGATTTTAATACATGAACCAAGGAAATTACCTCATATTCAGCTTTCTTATCGGATTTGAGCTTTTCAATTTCAAGTTGAAGTCTTTCCCTGACATTGACTTCCGCAGCAACCCAGCCATTTACCCTTTTTTTTATAGTTGCATCTGATAGAGAGAGCTGGGAATTAATATACAGCAAGCTAAATAAGTAGGAACACACATGTATATAATACTATCTCAAGTTTTAAGAGAATAATATAAACAAAAATTTATTGGATTTCACCTAATTGATTATAATCCTAGTTGATTTCCGTTGTCTGAGAATTATAATCCTGGCTAATTTACTGAATCACACAGATTACATTGAATCAAATTCAGATAATCTTTAACTAGGGTGATTAATATTTACCAGGAATTAACACCCCTAGAGCAGAAGTTAATATCAATGGAGAGCATAGTAGTAGTAATAACAACAACAATAGCAGCAGATCATATGTGCATATACAATAGTGCTATTATTCTCCATTTAATATGTTACGTTACCTTCACATCCTTTCTCAAATTGGAGCATGCTCGACTGACCACAAGAATCAACAAAAGCTTCAAACCCAACTCCTCGTCTCTGATCCTCCACCGTCTTTTCCAGCTTCGTCGTAAAACTATTCAGTGCAATAGAACGTAGATGTTGCAGCATGGCAACATAAGCTGGGTATACAACCTACATAACAGACCAGAAACTTAATCACTAGCAACCGTGACTGTCTTAAGTCAAAATAGAAAAATAATTTTTTTCATATTTATTTTTATCTTTTAGCATTAATACATTAAAATCATTAAAAAAAATCAATTTAATATTAAAAAAAACAAATATACTCATAAAAAAATCTAAAAATAAAAGCTGCTGCACGCGCTACAGACAGGACATAAGCAGCACCCAATTGCAAAAGCTACTGAAAATGTTCACACATTAAGGCCTTACTTCTAGGGCTCTTGTTTCCAATAGTTGCCGTTTGTCTTTTCTAATTCTTTCTTCATAACCCATCACCTCCATGTCATATCTATTCAAGAAGCAATATTGTATGGTCCATAAATAATATTAGAGACTCCCCTAAATTATATCCGCTAAAAATAACAAACTTTATTAATAGAATGTGTCATTACAATTAACCAATTAAAAACATACACACACACCCACACAATCAAATAATTATAATCTTTAATTATTCAAAATTCTTGATTTCATCATTTGATGTAATTCTTGATTTTTTTTATAATTTTTTTAGATTAACGTGGGTGTTCGGGTGAGCTTGTGCATACCCCGACTAATCCCACGGCTCCTGAAGTTAAAGACCATGTAAGTCTTCAATGACCCTGAGGTTTGTGAGACTCAAACTAGTAATCTCTAAAAAGCAAATTAAAAGCCTGACCAATTAAGGTACACCTTTCATAGTTGATTTTTGTATAAATAATTATATTGATTGCATTTCAATCCAAAATATTCTATTTTTATTTGTTTCCTCAACATGCCTTCTCAAACTTACAGTGATTTAAATAAATAAAAATCTTATGAGTTTAAAATCTATATTAAAAAATAATATTGAAATTTTGATGAACATTTTACAGGGCTTGGATACAATTTAGCCGAGAGATTCCTAATCAAGTTCAACAATTAGTATACTGCATCATGTCGTGTGGAAGAAAGCTATAGAGATAGAGGAATACAATTAAACCCGTGTAATTTCAGACGCTTTTGTATGTTTGGTTTGTCTTAAATTATGAATCTAAAAGAGAAAATAAATAGCCATATAATTAATCCATATAAAAGACCAAAATTGTTATATTTTAGGGTGTGTTGTATTTGTGAATGGTTCTATTCCATACACTTCAGTAGTTAGAAAGATAAGAGTAAAAATGAGTTTTGAATTATTTAGGGATTTTATAATTTTAGATGAGTAAGCAATGTTGTATGAGACTATGTAATATTCTTTTTTTTTCTTAATGAATTTTTCTTATATCATGAATCTAAATTACCAAATCATATAAATTTTATGTGTGCTATTGGTTATGCTTCTTTTTATATTTCGGTAATTGTGAATTAGTTTGAGCTTTAGGACTGTTTCCACTGCATATTGCATCAAAACATTTTTATTCTCCGTTGGTTACATGCAGAGTAAACAGCTTTCTAAACTAGAGCAAGATGTTACTTACTGAGAAAGATAATTTTTCAAAATAGACCTGAGCTTTTCCCCAAACTCTGATACTGGGCCAGATTTAAGAGCTTCACTCATTGCCAACCAAGTCTGTATAAAATCAATTTGATATTAAATTTCAAGCATCTGAGCTTCTTCTTGGCAATCTGTTCACATCGAAATGTGCAGTAACATTTGAAAGAAGAAACCAAGAAAAAAGAAATACCTCATCCAATTTCAAGCAACTGAGCTTCTTCTTGGCAATCTGTTCACATCGAAATGTGGCAACCATCACCTGGAAAACAAAATGGAGAAACATATCCACACATGAAAATCTAATTAAACATGAATATTTTTTGCAAAAGAAGTCAGCATTTAAACAAACCTCCAAAGCAGGAAGATCCAGATCCTTGTTTTCCTTTATAGTTTTCCATATCTGTTCTGCACGAAGGGGAAACCCTGAAGCAGGTTGGACATCCTTCCTATCACCAGCAAGACCTCCCGGAGAGATGGAATGGATGAACCGCTGCCTCAGCAGAGCAACCTGTAAAATACATCACGAAAAACATCATTTCAGGGTTTGAATCAAGAAACCACCCAACCTTTTAAAGAGTTACATAAAACCATTCATCGATTTTTTAACATAAACCAAGCTTAGACTTCATCTTTAACATCTCGAATTTGAAAATTAAACCTTTTAAAGTTTTAATTATTGTCTACTATATGTAGCTTTCACTTGACTTTTTTTGTTAGATAAAGAAAGGTGGCAGAAGAAGACTATATAGAAAACCCAACCGGACTAGGAGTACAGAGCTCCGACAAGCAGAGCAACACGGCTATATAGTTTAAAAGGAGATCTTATAAGGGACCAAACTTGCTTATTGTCAAAGGAAATAATATAAACATTAACTTGTTGGTAGCATTTTTTTTATTATTTTTATTTGAGATTGCTAATTCCTAATTATTTAAACAATATAATTAATCTATAAATTATTTTTCACCTGCTGTGCATCATCAATACTTCAAGCTAATTTTAAAAAAAAAAAGCAGAGTGATAAGATTAAAATTATTTATGAAATAAATATATTATTGGTAGATAATATTTAAAATCATAAAAATAAATCCTTAACAATAAAAGAAAAGTAGTATGACGAAAATGTTTCAAAGAGTTAAATTTGTTGATTAGCGATTATTAAACAAATGATAAAAATTAAATATCTTAATTACAAAAGAAGACTTCTATATATTAGTTATGTTTCTGGTTATAAATTTAATGCTATAACATAATATCATTATTTGTGGAAAAAAAAACAATTATCATCATTCGTGAAAAATATAATTAATTAGGCGATTTTGATATATCAAGTAAAAAATATTAGAATATATTTTGGATTGAAAATTTATAAAATGAGAATAGCACAACCTCCTCCTCGTCTTCTTCTTATTATTATACTTTATCATAGAATATAATTAAGGCTCGTACTTAATTAACATTGACAATTTGGTTTAATGACACCAAGGTGTTGTAAACCATTTTTGGATCCCTGCATAAAAAAAGAAAAAATAAATAAAAATAATAAAATACAAAAAAAATCAATCAATCAAAATAATAATAATAATAATAATAATAATAATAATATAGCAGTGAAAAAAGGATGCGAGAGCGCCCAGAAAATGGCCAAAAAGTAGTTGAAGAGGTTCATATATATATATATATATATATATATATATATATATATATATATAAAGATTGGAATTTGATAGTATATCATTGATCGGTGAGAGCCCTCTTGATAAAAAAAAAATTATTTAAGGAAGAAAAGTACAAAACCAAATGTTTGTGGATCCAATTAAATTTTATTGAAGGTTTAATTGAATTTATGGAGGGTTGATTACAAGAAAAAATAATTTTTAAGTCAATTTGGGATTTAATTGGAAGAAATTAAAGTTCTGGGGTCAAATTATAATTTTTTAGAGTTGATTTGATCAATTCGGGGGCTTAATTACACAAATATTGAAGTTTGATGGCCAATTAGGGACTTAATTGAAGAAATCCAAAACCAAAGACCAAACTAAAAATCACGCAAATTGAAGGAAATTTGACACACTTTGGCGCCAGTTTCCATTTAGAAACGACGCGTTTTGGGAAAAATGACGCCGTTTCATTCATTCTTCACTAAAAAAAAAGTAAAATGAAACGGTGTCATTTTTAAGCGGCATTGTTTCTTTTTCTTCTTCCCCTGGATGTGTAACAGGGAAAATAAGTTTTTTTGTTTTCTTCCCCTTGTTTCTTCGTCTCCCTCCCACGTGCTCCATCTGGTAGAACCAAAACCAGACGCCACCCACACCTCCTCATGGTGAGAAGACAGAGAAGTCATGCCCTGCAAGCAATGATCCCATTGGCCACCTCTTCTGGTGTCGTGACAGAGCAGGAGGACCAGGGGCGGAGGCAATGCAAAGGCTTGGGTGGGCTATAGCTCAGGTCAAGATTTTATCAATATTTTTTGACTAGTTTTATATAAAAAAATTCATAATTCTCGATTGAGTTATCAAAAAATTCTGAACATTTACTTGAAGCCTTCCAATATGATGCTTTAGCTCGGTTTAAAATTTTAGAATTTTTGGATAAATTCAAAAATTTAATAAAAAATCACTATTTGGCCAGTTTTGCATTATTCGGTGTAATTTTCAATCCGATCATCAGGTTTCTCGATTGAGTTATCAAAAAATTCTGAAAATTTACGTGAAGCCTTCTAATATGATGCTTTAGCTTGGTTTAAAATTTTTGAATTTTTGGAGAAATTCAGAAATTTAATAAAAAATCATAATTTGGCCAGTTTTACGTGTTTGGATATCATTTTCAATCCGACCATCAGATTGAGTTGAAATTTTACGAGGGATCTTAAACTATATTGAATAAAATTTGGTTATAATTTTAGAATGAACAGAGTTTGGTAGTGCTAACAAAAAAAAAACTGCCAAATAAAAACAAAACGACTCATTAAGGGTAAAATAGTTATTTATCATTAAAAAATAAAACAAATCAAGTCTTCTTTCTTTTTATATGTTGCTGACTAGAAAAGGCGAGAGAGATAGAGAGAAAAGTAAGGGAAAAACATAAAAAAATCCAAGAAAAAAAAAAGTAAAGTAAGAGAATAACCTTGTAAACTTACAAAATCCAACTTATGAAACACTAATCTAAGGAAGAATCAAGTGAAGAAATGAGGAATTGAAATAGAGAAAAAAATTTAATTATTTTGTTTTTTAGTTGATATGAGATTGTTATTTTATCCCGGTTAAGAGGTTGTTACAATATCGATTCAGATTCGATTATAGATGAATTATATTTCACAAAATATTGAAGGATGTAACTTTAATAGTGAGTTTAATTTTACTTTCACTTTAATTTTATTTAATTTTAAATTTATTTTTTAATATTTTAGATAGTATATTTGAATTAAAACTTTACTCTTAATTTTAAAAGTTGATGTACATAAATTAATAATTTATCAGGAAAAATTCCTCGTTCCGCTTTTGAGGAAGACTGTGCGCCCCATGCACAGCGATGGGACCGGGCAGGGTCGATCCCGCTCCCCCTGCCCCTATAAATACTGCCCGAACGGAGGAGAAGAAAAGGGGACCGAAAGAGAGAGACAGGAGGATTTTTCGAGAGAGAGAGGGGTGAAGAGAAGAGGGACCGAAAGAGAGAGACAGGAGGATTTTTCCAGAGAGAAAGGGGTGAAGAGAAAGGGACCGAAAGAGTAGAAACGAAAAAAAAACAGGGGAAAGAATAGAGAAGAGAAAGCAGGGAACGACTGGACAGAAGTATTATGGAAGGGGGGACGTTTTTGGGGGAGACAGAGGAGAGAAACGAAAGCCAACAAAGAAGCGGGGAAGAACGGGAAGTGACAGAGAAAGAAATAAAAAAAATACCTGAGAAGAATAAAAACCACAGCTGCCACCGTTCTTCCTCTCCACCGCCACAGCACACCACCTGACCGCCACTGACACCGCCACCTTCAACCACCGATGATAGCCACGAAGAGACAGAGGAGAAAAAGAGAAGATGACGGGGGAAAAAAAAAAACAGAGGAGGGCTGAGAAGAGAAACAGAGGAGACAGGAGAGAAGGAAGGAAAACCGCCGTGGCTGCCACCGCCGCCTTCAACCACCTCTGACGGCCACGATTGTGTCTCGCCACTCCAGGTAACCTCCTCACCCCCGCTGCCCGTAGTTTATGTGCTCTTTCCGTTCTTTTATTTGCATGCAGAACGTGACTCACGTTCTGCAGCAAAGGAGATAATTAGGTAGTGACTCTGCTGAGCACATTAACTACTAATTACATTTAGCTGGTTACTGTGCTCCGTTTGTTTGTTGGGCTGGTAACATCAGCCCAGCCCACGTGGCTGGGCTGAGTCCAGCCTTGTAGCTGGGTCAATACAGGCCCAGCCCACACAATTAGGCCGGGTCCAGCCCGGTTCATATTTTTTATTAAAAAATATATATTTTCGAAGAAATTGCGATTTCCCCGTGTATTTGTTTTACGCCATTTTGATTAATATCGGTTTGTATTTTTTATTGTAAAGATACAAATATGGTATTAAAATACTTGATTTTCGTCAAAACTTTGAAAACATAACAAAAAAAAGAATTTTTTTATTTTATTTTTGTGTATACAGTCAAGTCTCTCAAAGCTAAAAAAAAAATCATATTGTATTTTTATACAAGAAAACTTCAAAAAATATATATTTTTTAACATGTATTTTGGCTTTAATAACTAGTTTATTAAAGTCATGAGAACTTGGTCAATATTTCAAAAAAAATATTTTTATGTTTTAATGTTTGGGATTACAAATTTATACGTAAAACGTATTCCCGATATTAAAAAGGTAGTTCTTTTATAGACATTATAATGGTTAGGTTTTACCTCATAAGATAAGAATCTCCTTACTGAAGAGGGCTTTTCTTGAACCATAGACGGACCAATATGATAAAACCTTAGATTTTTATCAGATAATAAACAATGCAGTTTACCTTAGGTAGGGGGTATTTGGGATGTTAATACATTTTCTTTATGCAACAAGTCTCCGTACCTGATCTCTGAGACCAGTTAGGATTCCTAGTAACTAAATACTAGATAGCGACTCTCATTTTATTTTTTCACTGATAAGAGACAAGAATTCTTTGTCCCCCTATATTTGCTGGAATAGATAGACTTACCACACCTGATGAGGGTGGTGGGCGATCGCTGTGACATCACACACGTGCGACACAAGGAATTCCTAATCACTAGTAATGTGAATCTAATAGTTTTCTCTCTAGCTTGACGACCTAGGATATATGGATCTTAACTTATACCTTATCTGTATATAATGCTACCTCATCTTAAAAAAATAAATAAAAATAATTCCCTTACAATACATAGTTAGGCAATGACTTTGAGTTCTAATTTATTTGGTAAGTCAGATGCAAAGCTACAAACCATTAATTTACCTGCTCATTAAACTTCTCCTTCTCGAATTCATAGTTAGGCAAAGCAATGATCTCCACCTTAATTTCATTAAAAAAATAAATGAAAAAGATATATTAATAATAAAAACAGAAAGACAAAGCTTTAGTTAACATTTGTCAAAGGACTATATCAATAATAAAAAGAATTTATTAAATAAAGTTAAAAAAATAACATCATGTCAGTGAAATATATTATTTTAAGAACATAAATTATTAGTTGATGTTTAAAATTAATAATTTTATATTAACTCATCATTATAAAAATATTAAGCTTCGTATTTAATTAATTCGATCTCCACCTTTGTTTCATGCAAGGTTAACTAAACGTAAATTAAGTTTTATGTCAACTGAAAAGAAAAATGGAAAAATTAAGGAATTTGTGAAGCATTTATATAGCATAGACAAGGAAGATGAAACCAACCCACATTAAAAAATTCACCCAGACGAGCCCTTCTATGAGCCTTGGGTGTAGCAGCTGCAGCCCATATCTGTATAATTTATTAGTAGAGTAAAGAACATGCGTAATTAAGAGAAATTGTTTTGCAAACTCAATAACAACAATTATCTCACAATGATTAAGGGAGAGTACATGAACATTATCGCACCTTATCAATATTTCGCCTCAGAATATGTTCCAGACGTTCAAGTGGAGTCTACATTAACACTCAGAATTAAGAAGAGACAGATTCACCCGTATATATTAATATAGGACACATTAAATCATTAGCTGGACTAAATCTGTTTGTGCTGAAATATATATATATATATATATATATATATATATATATATATATATATATATATGTTATAAACGATGTAAATCTATGTTTAGGGATAGAGCTCAAATTAAATCCTACCGGTGTTTGGTCACGTAGAACAAACAACAGGGTTGTTCTGCGGGCGCCAAATAAACGCGTCATGGCCTGCATGTAAACGGTAGTAATTGGGATATCATCCATCCTTCGGATTCAATTTTATAATAGGCTCAAAGGCAAATGGTTAGAGTACCTCAAAAACTATTTTCAAAAGGGGTCTGCTGGCAGCATGTTCTCGACCAATGTCATGGCACCACCTGTATACAATAATAATTCAACACGAGTTGATTCTTGCCAATGGAAACTGCTAATTGTGAATTCGTTGACTTTCCAGCATGTGTTGTGGCTGATATATTGTTTAGCAAAGGAGAGCTTAAACAAAAGTGAGGAACTTATAATAGCCAGCCTGATTGTAATATTCGTTTTAATTTCTGCCCCAATAATTACCAGTATCTTGCTGGTATATACGTGCTTTAATATTTTAGATGCAAAAATAAAGGGGAAGATATTCAAATATTAGAAATTAGAAATATTGGAAATAAACTCACATGTTTATTATTACAATGTCAGCAATTGCCAAAGCAAATAGAGCACTTCGCTTCTCAAATGAAGTTGTGCCGTCCTGAGAACATCATTAAATTAATCTTTACTTAAATTAATTAACTTAATAAAGGCTTAATTAAGAGTTTATGATTCATAATGACCATACGTAGCTACTAATAATTAAAGTCATAGCGTCATATCAGTTATGTTATACCTCTCTCTCTATATATAAGAATAGACTGATTATTTCAAAATAGAAAAAAGAAGAAAAGAATAGACTGTGAAACAAGCTTATATGTCGAAAGTATAAATATTTTTAGATACTAGTTTTAAAGTGCAATCTTAGACAAAGAAATCACTATTGGCGATTAAGCACAGCTAATTAATTAAGACAATTAATAGAATTTTTTCTGTACATACAACAAAATCAACACAATTAAGTAATGTTAGATGCAAAGCAAGCTTAATTAATTCATACTTGGGCTCTTTCGCCGCCGTCCGATCCCTCCACATCCATGGCAATTGTGAAAGGCTCAATACCAATACCCTTCCCAATCCAAATGCCTTGGGTTGTTTGACCCCTGAAAATATAAGCTAAATTATCTTTCATATCATGGCGCAAAACCAGAATATACAGTAAGTTAATAGACCAATCCTCCTTTCTAAAACAAATCAAAAACACCAAACCTTCCTTCTTTTGCATCCATCATCCTGAAATTTGTCCGAAAGAGCTGATTCAAGAGGGTGCTCTTCCCTGTTCACCAAAGAAGGCAAATTAAACAATTTATACTCTTTCTTTCCATGCTAGCGTGCGATAAACACACATATACAGTACAGATCACTACAGCAAATATCTAACCAATACTGATACAAAAGAAAAAAAAATGTAACTCTTGTTATTAATTGTACATATGATAAAAAAAAGTTGCAAGTATACCGCTACTTTGGGGGCCAATAATTGCAACAACAGCATAGGAGAGACGACGCTGTGCGAGGTTGGTGGTCCTCGTGAAGTTTTCGAGTCCTTTCACGTTAAAAACACCGTCACCGCTAATGAGTTGGAAGCTGCAAGAATCTTCCGCCATTAGTATTGTATAACTCAGCCCAACAGCTTTAGACGTGTGTTTAAGGAACAAGAATATTACGTACGAGAAGAGAAGGGATTTTATAGGCAACTCAACTTTCGATTGTCGATTTTGTAAGCGCACACCACCATGTGGGAAAACTGGGACAGTAGGGTCCATGATAATTATATTCAAGAATTTAAGCTAATTTATTCTTAACTTGAATTAATTATAGAGACTCAATAATTGGTACTTGTTCTTCATTTTTATATTTGTCGGAGGTATGTTTACCCAACCGCAAGTGAATGTAAGTTAGACAGAAACTTTACTCCACAATTTATCCTTCCGTGGGATTATTTTTTTTTAAGGAAGCTGATATAATTAATTAGAACGTAAGTGTGCTCTGCCATCACATTACACAGTAGAGAAAAGTCAAACTACTAACTATCTAAATATAGAAATATAATTTTCAGATCAGCTATGGACAATGGAGCACCTCTGAAGATCCTTCCCTTGAGTGACATATCACACCAATCAATGCCGTTTCTTTCCACCATCTGGCCGTCAACAAGCAGCTGAATCTTGATCCCTACATATAGGAACCAAATCATTGCCTCAAAAAGCACAAGCTGCAGAGGAGAACAGAGTACCGACAGATTATCTAAATGAGTCATAGCCCAGCAACAAAATCAGATATTATGTGCACGCGAGGTGGTCTGCCATGTGATTACTCTCACAGTAAGAGTGAGTGTGGATGATTGAATCAAAACATGAAGCTAGCCTCTCTTTCCTGTTAGAGTATATTAGAGTATATTGCTTCAGATTGTAATACTTGTCACAATCTTAATATAGTAAATAGTTAGTTAATCAGCCCAAGTCTGTTAAAAACAGATATATAAACACAACTATCTTGTGGTATATGGTTTTATGCAAAATAAGAACTATTATCAAGTATTATTTGCTGCTTCTATCTCTCTGTTTCTTTTTTCTTCCTGTAGAATTATAGATCATGTTAATCAATTGACATAGCTTAACACTTTCGTGGGAATTTGTATGTCTAATCATATCCAAAGCTTCTACTTCATTGCATTGGTTTTTTTAGGTATATTGGATTTTTTTTTAATTCTACCTTTACGTGACCAAGTGATCGTTTTGCTAATTGCGCAATCATGAGATTTATATTTTGGTTCTCAAATTAAATTAACACATTTTTTTAAATGAAAGTCTTTTAAATTTAAAATTTAAATAGATCTATATTACCTTATATTTAATTTTTATCAAATAAATAAAGATAAGAAAATTCGAATTCATGGTCACTTGGTCATCAAGGCTTTGATATCATGTTAAAGAATCATTTCAACCAAATAGCCTAACACTCCCTCAAGTGACCTTGTGCTTAATTTTTATCAAACAAATAGGGATGGTGAGATTCGAACTCGTGACCACATAGTCATCAAGATCATGATATCATTTTAAAAAACCATCTCAACCCAATAACTTAAATTATTATATGAAATTTTAGATATAATTTATACTATTCTCTTACAAATATATCTATGTACAATTTCCATCACTAAACATTATAGAGAAGTAATGAACTGTCAATTAATCGGTTGGGTTCTTAATTTTTATATTAGTGAGAGATCTGTTTACCGCGCGCCGCGTGGATATAATAATGTTAGAGAAAAACGTTACTCGACAATTTAATCCCTCCGAGGGAACTTTCTGGGTCTAACCATATCCAAAGCTTCTACTTCATTGCTTTGGTTTTTGGTTTAGGTCTATTGTCAACTCTTATTTTAGTGACAACTAGAGTCGTATTTCTGTTTACTAATAATCTAGTGCCGAGTGCGCCGACTAACAAGAGTACCAAGTTGATCGATAATTAAATTAATCCAAAAAAAAAAAAGTTGGTCTGTATATTCAATTCTTATTTCAAGTTCATCACTTCTCGAAGTTTTATGAAACATTATGGAGATTTTATAACCTAATCGTCCAACTCTTCTAGCGCAATTAGGAAGTTCGACCTTTTTCTTTTAAAGTTATGTTTTTAGTTCTCTATTTGTGAACTTACATCGTAAATGACATTTCTGTCATCCTTTGCACCGGCCGAGAGAACAGCATTTTCTAATTCGAAAACTCAACTCTCCCTTTACTAAAATTCTCATACTATTCTCCAGATATTATTTTAAGGCTAATTGGCAAGACATCTCTTGAAATTTTGAAGAGATCATTAATCAAATCAAGATTTTATTGTATAAATATTGAAGTTTGATAAATAAAATTGAAAAAATTTAAAACTAAAGATAAAATTAAAAAAGACATGTTAGGTATATTGGATTTTTTTTAATTCTACCTTGACCTAATCAAGTCGTTTTATTAATTGCGCGGTTATGGGATTTATATTTCAGTCCTCAAATATGTGTACATTTTTCACCTATGTTCTTAAAACTCATTTCTAAAGTCCCTTCAAGTTCATTTCTTCTCCATTACGAAACATTATGGAGATTTTCTAAACTAATCTTCAAACTCTTATGGCGCAATTCAAGTTTTCTCAAAATTATGTTCTTAGTTCTCTACTTCTGAACTAATTAATTTCATCATAAAGGAGATGTCCGTCATCTTTTGCGTTCAAGTGACTAGCATTTTCTAATTTAAAATCTCAACTCTCTTTAGGAAATTATCATACTATTTACGGGACATATTATCGTATTTTAAAAGTAATTGTTCAAGAGACCCTACAACTTTTCATCAAATCCAACTACACCCATGACATTTTTTTTTAAAAAAATTGATCCCTCAAACTACCAGGTAAAGGCAATGCACAGCTACAGTTAGGATCCCTTAAGCTCCCGTCCATGAAAAGATATTTAGCCAAAAGTTTACTTTGTTAGGCTACGTGTAAAAAATAATTTTCAATTATTCTTTAATTGGAATATAGTTCCCTTATTTTCCAACAAAAGGTGTCATCTTCGATTATTCTAGTTCCCGTTGGAACTACCAACTGCACAAGAAAGACTTATATTGGGAGTTTGCGAATCTCTATATAGGTTCTTGCACACTAGGTCTATTAAGAAGTAATGATTAGGTGAAGTTCAATGAATTGTTTCATGCTAGCACGCATTAGACCATCCAACAACAGTTGTTTATGTTTTGTTTTTCCTCTCTCTCTCTCTCTCTCTCTCTCTCTCTCTCTCTCTCTCTCTCTCTCGATGTCTATACCAACCATGCATTAATAAACTTTTCAATCCATTTCAATAGAGGAAGTTGCAGAGTAATGATACACGAAGTTTGTCCCTCATTGCATTGGCTGTTTATGTCCATGAGCTCTTATTTTAGTACAACGAGTGTCTGATCTCTCAACATTAGACCATCCAACAGCTGTTTTTTGTTTTGTTTTTCCCTCTCTCTCTCCCTCTCTCTCCCTCTCTCTCTCTCTCTCTCTCTCGATGTCTGTATCAACCATGCATTAATAACGCTTCAAACCATTTCAATAGAGGAAGTTGCAGAGTAATGATACACGACGTTTGTCCCTCATTGCATTGGCAGTTAATGTCCATGAGCTCTTTTTTTAGTACAACACGCATTGTAAATTGAAATGCCATAAAAGGAACAAGCAGTATATAGTAAGGTACCTGAAGAGAAACAGCTAGAGTCACTTCATACTCAATCTCCTTAATGAACTGCATACACAGTGACTTGCATTGCAGTGGTGTGAGCAGTGTAGCATTTGGAGAGACTTGCATCATATTTGATTTGAAGCAAAATCCATTTAGAAGATATATAGCGATGAACTTATATATGAAATATCAGCATTGCATAAGTACATAGACTTAAAAAATATCAGCCGACTACTACCTTTTCCCAAGTGTTTGAAGCATGGGGATCCATTCTAAAAACATGTTGTTTCTATCTTTGGAAAAATTCTCACCCATGAGAGAGGAAAACAGTACTTTTTCGATATTGTCCGGCTTCCCGTCTAGGCGTATGGCTGCCATTACTGATAGAATTTTCAAAGACTGCAATGACATGATTTCAAGATATTTAGCTGTCACTCAAGTCCAAATAGGCAGGAGCTATTTGTTAAGTCTGGCTAGATTACCGCGGATCTTGCAACGTTTTTATCTGTTATAATTTCTTTTTTCCCAGTCCAATCCCTTAGTTTTGAATCCTTTTCATAATTGAAAAGCATTGTGAACCTGATAAATGATCCAAAAATTAACTAACAGAAAGGACAATTGAAAGAAGAAAAGCAAGCAAAAGTATACACTCTCCCAGTTCTTCATGCGGAACACACTTTCCCTACTTCTCTTGCCTTTCTCTCCACCAAATTTCTTGTATGATCCCACAAAGATTGCTTCTTTGTGTCAATTGTAGATCCGTCCAAATCAAAACTCTTCTTCTAAAAAAGATAATTAAGTCGATAAAAATAAGAAAATTTTAAAAAAATAAAAAAATTAAATTTACAAAAAAAAAATTGGGGGATCAAACTTGAAAACCTAATAAATTTTTTATTTATAAAGGTTAGGTACGTTAGGAGTGTTGATATCTTTCCTAACTATAATTAATCTTTTATCTATAAATTTCTCTAACAAAACTAGTATATTTAAAGTAACTCTCAATTAAATATTACCCGACGACTACTATGAACTCAGACTAAATAAATGAAAATCATCACTGACGCCGTGCAGGTGATGTGCACACCTAACATGCATTCTTAGATCAGCCAATGTGTCTTTCGCGTGAACTTCAAATAGGATCTCTACGGGCTCAGTTATTATGGCTTAACAAAAGACGAGAATACAAAATCTCAAATGACTTAGAAAACTTAATTACAAAAACAAATTTCCTTATCATAATTATACTTAAAAGGTGTATGAGTAAAAAAGATATAATCATGAAACTAAATCAGTTTATCTAATAACTTTTTACTTGATCAAATGATTCGTAACATGATTTTTCTTTCTATGAACATGTTAAAAAACACAAATAAGGAAGCATACTCATGTAGTTGAAATATCATTGAATTCACCTTGCAAACATCATAACCACATGATGCTTGGTTAGAATCCTGGTATTATCTTATCAAATCAAACTCCACGTACAGCTCATTGATTTGAAAAGGCATAGTTGCAGTTAATACTCAAAAGCAATGCTTTTTTAAATT
>Ga0325402_1000100_pt1 | contig 42032 bp, 23 predicted proteins | sample PopdelMetagenome_22_FD_207212 | JGI IMG/M metagenome (GOLD analysis project Ga0325402, IMG submission 207212) | Populus deltoides microbial communities from Bellville, Georgia, United States - Xylem-PdKOR-R3 | ecosystem: Host-associated > Plants > Phyllosphere > Stem > Wood/Secondary xylem... | reverse complement strand
CATGTCTTGAACTTACAGGTCCAACATGTAGACTCTTTCTTGGTGGACTAGGCACTTGGCCTGGTTTACCGGGCCTACAACGTTTGGCCTCATTGTATTTTTTAAAAAATATTTTTTATTAATATTTTTTTATATGTTTTTTTAAATACTTTTTAAATTTATTTTTTAATTAATACTTTTTCTCTGTGTTTTGTTTTGGTTTTTTATACTTATTTTAATAGCAATTATTTTTTTAATTATATTGGGTGTGTTTAATTTTTTAAGAGGTTACTATAGTTCATTTATATTTTTTTTTATATTTTAAATATATTAAATATTTATCTTTCTATGATGTTTTTAATATATGCTCCCCTTTATAGGTTTTTTTTTATTCAATAAATTTTATATGTGTATCTATTTCTATTACAAATTGATTTTAATAAAACAATTCATTAAAAATAATCAAGTAAATAACTGGTCGTTTTACTCTTGGATAAAGGTTTTTTTCCCAATGTTATTGTGATCACTTATATGCATATATATTTTGCTTTTTTTTTTTCATATGATTCAAATAAAACTAATTTATTTAGTTGATCGGAACTTTGACCTGAGTTATTGATTTTTTTTTTAAAACATGCTTATAATATCTAAATATTTTACTAAAAAATAATATAGACTAGTTGATAATTAATTAACACAAGCCTATAAGCTAGATTTTATCTGGAAAAGACGGTGCGTGGAATCTTCTTTTTCTTTTTTATGATAAAATAAGAAATGAAAGAAAATAAATAGTTGACTTTCAGGTAAAGGGACAACACAAGACTCTTTAAGTCTTTATCTATATGAAAGAAAGAAAGACGAAGAAAAAATAAAGCAAATGAGAAGAGGAAGAGGTTAGCAAAAAAACAACAATAAAAAGGAGTGTACTAATTGTTGTGTTTCGGCGGAAATTATTTTCTTTTGTAATTTTATTAAAATAGTATTTTAATTTATTAAAATATATTATTAATATCAATATATCAAAACAATAAAAAATATTAAAAAAACTTATTTGAAATAAAAAAAAATTAAAAATTTTCAAACACACCACCTAGATAGTAAAACAAACACCGACGACTAGACTAATATGACAGCTATTTTTATTTCAAATGACAAGTTAAATGGGCAAAATAATACTAATTGTTGATAATCTTTCTATATATATATATATATATATATTCTTATAAACAACAAACACAATCCGCTGCAATTGCGGCCTGCCAACGGGGTTGCAGGTTGTCGTTCCGAACACTTGCATGTCGCTCGCTGCCATAAACAGACAGCTTGGCTGTCTGCTACAACAGTCCAATCCTCGGGCCCCTCAACTACAGACCATATTTTAGCCTCCTCCACCCAGCTATTTCAGAACCATATTTTAATCATGTGCAAATTATCGGAACCACCAACTTCCACGTTTTAGAAACTACCAGATTTTATAAAGTTCTCGCGAGTTAATCCTGTCTTATTATATCGGCTACAGAAATATTCTTCTGGGCATTTTATATACTATAATCAGTTATATAAATATACAGAATCATCCACGAAAACAGACACTCAAACAAACAAGCATACATATCCTCTCTATTTATTATTCTCTTTCATCATGTTAATTTTGTTTTGCAGGAACATGGAAAAATTAGGTTTGTATCTATCCAACCATGAAAGCTTAAAGACCTCATTACATTGTTAGTCTCAGAACGCGTTTGTTTTTGAGGAAACTTTTGTGATTGTTGTTTAAAAATAATAAGTTTAAAAAATATATGGTTAGGTGTAGTTAGTTGAATTTAGATACGTGTTTGGTAAAAATTATGGTTGAGGTTTATGTGTCGCAAAAAACATGTATAAAATGTTTGGTTATGATTGCTTTTCAAAAGTGCTTTTTACTTGAAAATAAGTCAAAATAATTTTTTTTATTTTTTATTTTTTTTTCATATCAACGCATTAAAATGATCTGAAAATACAAAAAAAAATAAAATTAATTTGAAGTACAGAAAAAAAATTTAAATTTTGAAAAAAGTGCTTTTGAAACGTAAAAACAAATAGAGTTTTACGAAACTCAGTTAAAAAAACACGTAAAAACTGCTTCACAAAAGCTGCGTTTCATACTCAATTTTTTAGTGGGCCTTACAATATAAAACGCAGTTTGGTGTATTACCAAACACCTAACTGTGTTTTTTGCACCGCAAACACAAAAGTAGGTGCAAAACAAACGCACCCTTAAAAAACCCAAATCCTTTTGGAATTTTAACGACTTCATTGACTAGTATAGTTTTGTTATCCTTTCAATTTTCGACAACTGACAAATACAGACACATGGCATTAGGGGTGATCATTTTCGGTTCGGTTTGGTTTTTATATAAAAAAAGTAACCAAACCAATTTTTTTTAAAAAAAACCAAAACCAAACCCAAATTGGTTCAAACCGACCGGTTTCGGTTTGGTTTTTTAGGATAAAAACCGGTTCAAACTGGTTTGGCTTGGTTTTTCCGGTTTGGCTCGGTTTGCTTTTCCAGTTTGGGTTTGGTTCGGTTTGCTTTTTTCTGTTTCAGGCTTATAAAACTGAAACTGAACTGAACCGGTTGGTTTTTTCAAAATTTTAATTGGTTTTTTTCACGGTTTGGTTTTTTCGGTTATTGTTTTTCTAGCTTTCTCGGTTTTTCGGTTATGATGGCGTCAAGGCTTAGCACTCATCCAAAAAAAATCATAGAACAAGGCAGAAAAATATACTAGATTATTTTTTCCTGTACAAGATTTTTCTTGTTTTTTAAATGATATTTATAGATTTTTCAAAATAAAAAAATTAAAAAAAGAATTGTTTTGGCGTTTTAAGATTTTAAATCCTAGTTACATCATTACGAAAATTCTTAAATTTAGGGACGAAAGTTTTTATTGGTATTTATACTATCATTCTGTCGATAATAAATTTACCGATTAGCTCATGAATGGAAATGATTTGTCGATAAGTTTTGGTATGTTGGTAAGTGACGTGGTCATAAAATCACCAATGAATTTATTGATAAAAAAACGCGCCAAATTTGTTTTTACCTACTTTATTCCGTTGTTATTTCACTTAGGAAGTTTGCCATATAACCAACAAAAATATTGTATGCAATTCTGTTAGTGATTTAGTGGCACAATGGCATTTTTAATAATTCTTTTTCAACTTTCTGGAATATTCCGACGGACTTAATCCGTCGATAATACTGTCAATACTTATTTAGAAATATTTTTTTAAAACATCTAATTAACAAAACTAGAAAAATAGTAATACTCAATAATAATACTAACAAACAAACAACATCAACAAATAAATAAATCAACTAAAAAATATTTTTACCTAACCTAGAATACCTTTTCTAGAACCCATAATCCACCAACAAATAAATTAATTTAATTGAAATTAAACAACAAAATTGAAAAAACAAATCCAACAAAATTGATCGCATGTGATAAAAAAAATCTTACAACAATATTCATAAAATTATTAAAAACATAAAATTTTTAAAATAAAATAAAATAAACAAATATAATGCAAAAAAGAAAAAAGAAAAAAAGAGAAGCAAAAATAAAAATCTTAGTTTAATTTAATTGATTGTGAAGCTGGGAAGAGAAAAAACAAATTCTTAAAGTATGTTAATTAAAAAAACTAAGAAGAGAAAAGAAGAATATAAGGAGTTGAGGAGAGAAGAGAAAAAAAGAAAGAAACGTTAGTGATTTTTTACAGAAAGTGAAGAAGAAGAAGAAAAAGTGCATCTGTTATGAAATGACGGATTTTGGTCTTTTTATTAGGGTATTTTACCAATAGTTTTACCGATGGATAATTAAATATTAATATTTATAATTATTCCGTCAGTATTATTTAATTTGAATTTTTAATTTAATAAAACAATTTTAGAAAGCCCCCAAATAGTACCGATGACTTTTCAATCCGTTAGTGATATATTTGTAATTACTATTTAATTTAAATTTTAAATTTAATAAATTTTTTTCAGAAACCCCTCAAATATCATGAATGAATTTTTAATTTATTGATGATTTTGTTTGTAAAGAATAGTAATTAACAGTGAAATTACGAAGTAAACAATTTTAGAACTTTCTGAAAAATACCGATGGAATTAATCCGTCGGTGGTACTCTCTGTAATTAAACACAATGAACAATGCTAGGGAGAAGGGAACAATTTACCGATGAGTTTACGGATGGATATTATCGACAATATTTAATACGGTCGGTAATGCCATCTGTATAAATGACACGTCATCATATTTTTTAATTTCTTTTTTCCCACTGTAATTCTCACGATATATCGAGGGAATAGTTATGTCGGTGTTTATCAATGGATATAGCGAGAGAATATTTTGTCGGTAAAATTCACTACAATCTACGGACAAAAATATTTCATCGATGTTTCCGTTTGTATTTATCAATTTTCCAGTAGTGCATAAGCCAATGATTTTAAATTTGAGCATTTTAAGATTTTAAAATTTTGAATTTAAAAAATAAAATTAAAAAATTTTGTGCTCAATTTGAGTTTTGAAATAATTTTCAATTTTGAAATGTTGTTTGCAAAGTTAAAAGAATTGTTTTGGTGTTTTTTGCGTAATTTAGTGATTGAAATGATGATATTCTAAGAGAAGATATTCAAATATCCAATAATTTATATATAGAAATAAAAACCACTCAGAGTATAAATCTTTAAACTTTAGCCTAAATTATACAAATAATGTTTTTAAAAATATAAAAAAACCAAAAAAAAATAAACACCTAAGCAAACAGATTTTCAATGGGAGCTTTATATTTGTAACGATTTCTTGAGAATATTATAGATATTGTTTTTTAAAGTGTTTTTTGTTTAAAAATATATTAAAATATTTTTGATTAATTTTTTTTACATCACCACATCAAAATAATAAAAATAAAACATAAAAAAATTAATTTAAAACAAAAAAAAATAAAATTTCTCAAAAATATAGTTAAACCTGGTTAAATTAACAATGAGCATGATATTGTGTTTGACACGTAAGGGGTGACTAGAGTGCCATGTCATACATTTCGTTTAAATAATCAACAGGTGACTTGCATTTATAAATGCAAACCAAGCATGTTGCCATCGTTTTCAACATATGTGGATCTAGTTCGTCTTTGTGTGACCTTAAATAAATAAAGCAGGACCATGCATTCCCAAGCAGACGACAGACATCTTGCTTTTGATTGCGTCCAACAAAAAGCTAAAAACTGCACCAAACGATTGCTTCTATTTTTTTTTTCTCTCGGCCATATTCTTAGAATCACCATAAGAGCTTTCAGCTGTTCTTCAATTAAACACAGGATTTCAGCCAGATATATATATCAGCTGCAGCTGTCAATATATAGCTAAAAAATAAAATCCCAGATGGTAAACCTTCACCATGCACTGCCTGCGCGCAGGCTGATGCATGCCTCACATATGCAAGAGCGAGCGTGATGTGTAGGGTTAGTTTTTTCGCGAAGTGGGAATTAATGGACACATGCCCACACATCCAACTAGCTAGGGCATCTAACCCCTTATTCTTGTGATGGCAAGATTTCATGGGAAAGATGGGAGCGAGAAACGGAGTGGGTTGTCGTTTATCTACTTCTCTGCAAGTGCAAGTCTCTATCGCCATTGATGGCATTAATAATTTCATCGCATCACTCTTCTTTATTAGCTTTGACAATGCTAGCTAGCTTGGTCCACATATATGGTAATCATGCATATACCAATTGACTATGACATGGTTTGATGATCCACAATATTATTTAGGATCGTTGAGCCTTGAGGAAATTAATCGGAATCGCTAGCTAGAAAGGTATTTACATGCTCGTGCTTGAAAAAAATAATGGAGTGGGGGCTTCAATGGGGTTGCTTGGGCTACACTTCTTATTGAACTCAATAATTAGAGGGTTGCATGAGAATGCCATTAGTCTTCTCCCTACCACAAGGTTCGTGGGTTTTTATTTTATTTTATTTTATTTTTAATATTAAAAGTTTGCCAGAAGAAATCATGGAAAAACTTCTATATATGGTATGAACCCATCATATCTTCTAGTAGACTTTTAGGCGTGAAAACAATAATCGATTTTCAACGAGAAATTTGTAAGAATGTTGCGAAGAAGTTGTATACGGAAGGAGATATATAGTTTAGGGAAATGCACAGAAATTAATTAAGTTTTATCTATCTATCTGTATTCATTGTCCCCTTCACATACACAGTCAAAGTCATGCTCAAGTTATCACACGTTTTGTTTTGTTTTTGTTTTTTTTTTCTCTATGAACTTGCAATATTAATTTACAAATAAATTATGCTATTTTTCTTACAGAATTATTCCTTTCATACCCAAACTAATTATTTGAATTTCTTTTCTCCTTAATTCACCACTCATCATTCACCACCATATTTGAAGTCAGTTGGCACTGTGATTGGAAAGTATTTTTGAAAAAATTTAAAATTTTTTTATTTTTTATTTTGATTTAAATTAATATGTTTTTGATGTTTTCAGATCATTTTGATGTGCTGATTTTAAAAATAATTTTTAAAAAATAAAAAAATATTATTTAAATATGTTTTGGAATGAAAAATATTTTGAAAAGCAACCGTCATCATACTCCCAAACACCTTTAAAATGAATTAAAATAAAAAATAAATAAAATATTATGAAAATGTTCTTAATTCATTTGTTTTGTATTTTAATTCATTTTTTTAAATGAATTAAAACACAAAATAAATAAAATATTATCAAGATGTTCTTAATTCATTTCTATATCATTTGCTTAAAATTTAATTTATATACACACACACAAGAGTGATTTGCAAACTTGCTTTCCGTGGCTCCAAGATTTATTTTATTGGCAATAAAATTCGAACCGGAGACCTAAAAAAAGCAAGCTCCCAAACCTTAGCTAATATCCGCTAGACCCACCATCGCTTGAAGTTCCCCAAATTATTAAAAAAGAAAAAGTATAAAACATAAAGGATGTGTGTTTGTTTTTAAAATATGAGGAAAACATTTTTCTTTTTGATGTTAAAATATCTTTTTCTAAATTTCATTATTAAGAAGTTGATTGAGAAATATTTTTTATTGATTTATTTTCTAATGTTTGTTTCAAATTGAAAAATAAAAAAAAACATTTTTCTCTAAAATTGTTTTTGCAGACCAAACAAACTTCAAATATAAGTCTCAAACATCTCATGCCCTCATTATTAATGGCCTAATTAATAGCTAATTACAACAAATTTTCTTTTAAAATTCTATAAATTTAAAAAATTAGATTTTATTTGTTGTTAATATCACAAGTTAACTCGTAAAATTATATAATTTTTTAATTCAAAATGCATCTAACATGTAAATTCATATTATAAACTGGAAAATTAATAAAATACATATAACTTTTGTAAAATAAAAAATTACGATTTTAACCCGAGTTGATGAGTTTATAGGTGACAGTCGTTGGATATGTGATATGTGGAAAGAAAGGCAAACAAGGTGACGGTCGTTGGATATGTGGAGCCATCAAAGGTGGTTGCTCGCGTGGCACATCTCGGGTAGGAAGGCAGCGTTAATGGCCATACGTGCCATATGACAAAAAGAGCCCCTGCTGCTCATGATTGTAATTAGTTTATTTTTGTCCTTTGATTTTAGGGCTTTTAATTTTGTTTTAATTTCCTATTTTTGTATGCCGTGGACAGTGATGTAATTATTTTGTATTTGTATTTTTTTCATTGATTTTGTTAAGAAATTAAATATTTGTTTGCTTTGGTACATTATTTGTACGTTGTGATGAAACATTTTCAATTTGATAGAATTTTTGCAATGCCATCGCTGTTATTTTTTCAATTAAAATTAGAATATTGATCTCAAAATTTCTTTCAAGAATCCACATAGTGATTATCATGCACTTGTAATTCAGTGTGCATATATATATTTTTGAAGAATTGTTTGCTTTTTTTAAAAGCGATAACTTGAAAAAATAAATTAAAATAACTCGACCTCTAAAATATCTATAAGGTTAATGATTTTTATTTTAATCATGTTATACTATTAATTATTTATTATTTGGGTAGAATTACCAATATATAATTTATTAAAAGCACTTAATTCAATTTTACATTTTATTTTTCATGTCATGTAAAAAAAAAACAACTTTTAACAACCTCGATCCTACTTACCGTATCCTCAACGTACAAAGTTACTATATATTCAAAGAACCTAGTGGATTCTGACAAATGACATAAAAAAGTGGATTCTGACAAGATCTCGACAAGACGATTCTAATCATACATTGAAAGAACATCAAACATAGTTGTAATTTGTTAGGGGTTTTATTCTGGGTTAATTTAGAGTTAATCACGATCTCATTTAGTGTTCTTCCAAGAAATAGTTAAAATCGTTTTGTCGAGACTTTTCTAACGGTACTCAATGTATCGAAAATAGAGTTCCAATATGTTTTTGGTGACACATTCATTCATTTTTTTTTTGTTCTATTTCTTTCTCATACCATGTGACCTTATTTTTTTTTCTTGACCATTGAATCTTTATAAAATTCTTGGTTAATTTTTGTTGAGATTAATTAATACGTAAAACAAAAATGTTTTGAAATATTCAATAAACAATCATTATTTTAAATAGTGGTTGCGTAGGTAACCGTTATTATAAATAATAATTGTGTATAAAAACGATATTATAAAACACAATTGTGTTTAAATTATATTTTTTATAAATATTTTTTCAATATGCAATATTGTCCCAAAACTTTCAACAAACTATACTAATTTTCAAAATAAAAAAAAAAAATCCATCTACCAGTTGCTAACACCCAAAATTAGTAATGGAATGAATCAGCAACAGCTCTCAGTTGAAGCCACATTGGTGGATAGACACAAAACTTAACTACTTGATTAGCTAGCAACTTGTGTGTTAAGGATATCTCCAGGGCAGACCGGTACCTTACACGTTTGTGCATAACACGTGTCATGTAATAATTGGACTCGGAAATGCCAGAATGAAGAGGCAAAAACCTCATGAACAGCACATAATAGGCCAAGAATAGTCGTCTCTTCATAAACATGATAGACGCTTAGCTGGCAATCAACAAATCAACGGTCAGAATTCACTGACAGCATCAATTGTCGACGTGGGATTGTTACTCTTTAAAGCTTCAATCATTGGTGTTTTTTTTCCTTCCCCGTAATATATTTTTCCTTACTTCTCCTCCTCCTCCTCGGTGTTCTCTCTTTCTTGTATTTTCTGTGGAGGAGAAACAAAAAAGCAATCTCTTGGGTTTTAAAGATTTGGTTTGGGTTCTCTCTTTGAAAGTTATCAAGAACAGTGAAGGGGCTCTTGATTGACTGGTGCAAGTTTAAGATTTTCTGTTCTTTTTAGAGAAAGAAGGAAGTTTTCTTTTGAAATGAATTTGATGTGTGAGGTTTTCTTCGCTGAAGAAGAAGAGAAGGTTGAAGAAGGAGAGTGGGAAAAGGAGAGATAGTATTTACCAAAGCCAAGGTAGCTAGCAGAAGTAGAGAGGCAGATAGCTATAAACAACATACAAAATAAAATTTCATCTAAGGGGTTTTAGTTTGTTCTGCTTCTGCTGGTAATAATTATTCTTATCAGAATTTTGTTCTCATTTTATTTCCCTATGTATTTTTGTTTTTTTTTTTCATGCAAAGCAAATTTTCCTTCTTTGATTTTGTTCAATGTTTTTGTTCAGTGGGAAAAATCTTATTTTGTTTTATTTCATTTTTATTTATGTTTATCTTTCTTGATCATTTCAAATGTCTTCGTCTTCGTCTTCGTCTTTTTTTTCTTTGCTATGAGTTCTTAAAGACATATTTATATGATGAATATGTTGCTGTTCTGTTTGCCGTGAACAGAGAATCAAAGAAAAACCAGACATAAAGGCTTCCTTTTGCCTTTATGTGTAACTGTTTTTCAACACTTTTTTTATGCATTCTACGCGGAACGCGTGATAATAATGACTTATTTCTTTTATTTCTTCATGTTTTAGAAGCTAAGAAATCATAATTTGAAAACAGAACGGTCACATCTCTCTATTTTATTACCTCAATCATGTAATAAGTAGCTGGCAACCGAAATTGAAATGAAATCATGTACTCCTTTGTTAATGGTTTCATGTTGTTTTGGTTGATTTATAGGGTAATTGGCAATGTCTGCTACTATAATCAGTGACCCTATGGTAGTCTCAGCACCAGAGACACAAGCAACAGCAGCAGCTGCAGCTGCAGCAACGACAGCAACACAACTCATTGCACAGATAGAGGTTGAGTCAGTCAAATGTGATTGCTGTGGCCTAATCGAAGAGTGCACACCAGCATACATTGAAAGAGTACGCGAAAGATATCATGGAAAATGGATTTGTGGGTTATGTGCGGAGGCTATAAAATATGAAATTGTAAGGACTGAGAGGCTTATTAGTACTGAAGAAGCAATGACAAAGCACATGAACTTCTGCATGAAGTTTGTTTCCTCAGGGCCACCTCCTGATCCAACAACTCATTTGATAGCCGCCATGAGACAAATCCTGAGAAGAAGCTTGGATTCTCCGAGACGTTTAAGGTCAACCCCAAGTAGTCCTAACAAAACGAACGGAGCAATTCGTGCGGCTGCACTTGCTAGGTCCGAAAGTTGCTTCCCTGCTTTGTCTGGTTGATATATAATACTGAGCATCGTGGAAGACGGGGTGATTCATAAAATGGTGATGAAGCTATTGGAAAAAAAAGAGAGAAAAAAACACATTCCATTTTCATGCGAATAAGAAAGATCAAAGCATTGAATTGTTAGGTGCCTAATCTAGCTACTTATATAGTTGTTAAATACAGAACTTCCTGTCAGAACAAAAATCATGGAACTCCCTTTTTTCCTGAAGCTTTATATTTCAGCTGTACGTCCTTGTGTAATCTGTCTTTTTGAAACCATGGCTTCCTTCCTCTTTTTACCAAACTATATTTCTCAATTTTGAATCGTCTGGTGTCATTGGAATGAATTGCTGGTGCGCTATTTCTTTCCATGGTTACAAATGCTTGATGACCATTTAGTGTTGATGTCTGGACATTATCGAAACATAATAATTTGGTCCTCGGATGATACTTGTCATAATTCAACATTTGGTTTGGAGTTGGTGAGATATTATTAAAGATAGAAAGAAAATTGAGTTTGTGAATAGATCCAGAGAAGGCTTTGGTTAGCATGGATTCTTCTAATGGTGGGAGACCTACTTTTTGGGGCTCTCGGCGCTCCAGGTTCCACTAATGGCTTTTCTTTATTTGATTCTTCTGAAAGAAGGGAAGTTGACGTCGTGGGTGAACTATTCTTGTTTTATTAATTACCTGTAAACTAAAAGAGGACTGTGATTTCTTTTTTTTTTCTTTGATTTTTTTTCTATAAATTTTCTTTTTATATAATTTGTTCTTTTAATATTAATTTTTTTTATTTAATTATCACTTTTATAATACAGATTACGGATTTAACGAGTTAGCTCGACTGACTTGAATTGTTCTTTTCTTAATTAATTTTTTTTTAATTTTATCTTTTAATATTGGATTGATTGTAGTTTTTATATATCTCTCTTGTCTCCTCATAAAATACTATTAATTAGAATAATGCTTTGCTCCATTTTTTTTTTCAATCAATGTGTTTTTTTTATTTTATGATTTAATATTAGATTTGTTTTTTACTTATTACACTCTCATGATATTGGTCGCATGTTTGACGAGTTAAACTAATTGACTCAGTTTTTTTAATTAATTTTTTTTAATTTTATCCTTTAATATTGGATTGATTGAGAATTAAACTTCATGATTTGTTTTGTTTACTTTCTATTTTATTATTCCTACCTCATGACTCGAAAATAGTGCTTAACGAGTTAATCCGAGTTGGCCCGAGTTGTTTTTAGATCTTTTTTTAATTGATTTTTTTTTAATTTCATCATTAAATTCTAGGTCGGTTGAGAATTGAGTTTCATAATTTATTTTGATTTGTTTTCTATGGAGATATCTAAGTCTCACGATCGATTAAGGTCGACTGGTTGATCTAATTGTATGAGCCGGTTGACTAGTTCATATAAAAACTATAATTTTATAAACTTTTTCTTTGAAATATGTTTTATAAATCAAAAAATATATTTTTGTCCAACTTGTAGACTAAAAAACAAACTCCAGTTAAAATCTTAAAAAGTTTTTCAGTGTCAATCGTTCGGTTGATTTAACTGACCATATATGAGCTGGTCGACCAGTTCATCATTCTTAAAATTTTGTCGCGGTTGTAAACAAGGATAAAATTTTAATTGATAATACGGTTTAAAAAAACTACAACTTTAAAAAAAATATATTATTTTAACAAAACTTTTTATTGATATATTAATTCACTATCTCTTTTCATGTTATATGCTAATTGCCCATTTTGTCATTCTTATCTTCCCAACTTTCAGTACCTCTAATCTTTTGACAGTGAAGCAGCTAGTAAGGTTGAGACCAAGATGCAACCTTTTTTTTATGATATAGAATTACAGCACTGTTTTGAAGTACAATGAAGATTGATAATATGCTTTAGTGCTTTTTATTATTTAATCATGTCACTTCCTTTCTATCGTCAAGGAATCTGTGACTCAGAATGTTCTATTCCTGTCCCAAAAACATAAAGATTAAAAATCTTGTAAGATTCTCGCACTTCCATCAAATTCATAGATATCAAGAGGATTTCATTCCAAGAACTCCACACTTATAATCCTACTTTAAATCTGGGCTGAGTTTAGCGTTCTGGGTACCGAAGGATGAAGATCTTAACAGGAACCAGAACTTGGCTGGAATTATAGCAATGACTGGCAAAGGTGTGTGTGTGTGTGTCTGTGTGTGTGTGTGTGTGTATATATATATGTAGGTTTTTAATTACTGGAAAATAGAACATAGAAAAAGAAGAAGCTATTTCTTGAAGAAAAAAAAACATTATTCTCAAGAATAGGAAGGTGTATAAAGAAAGAAATGAGAGTGGATCAAGTAATTTCGGTTAGCTTTGATGAAAGGTACTAATCAAATTATTGAGCCGTCAATCATTACAGCTAATATTAAAGTCAGTATCACAGACGTGTATAAAAAGAAGAAGAAGAAAGATGCTACTGAAGTCTCAATCTTTATCCTAATAAAAAATCATGGATAGACGTGCATTGAGCCGCATGCTCTCCATGCCATGGCTGCAACCATTCAAAAATCAAAACATATATATCTTGCTTAAATTGTGGTAAAACTAAAATGTGCATAGAAATAGATCTGGACGTGTGATGAACAGAAATGGCTGGTAAAATTAAAATACATGAGGCAAGGGAAAGGATGAACAGAAATGGCACAGATTTAAAGGTGCAAAATCAATTTAGATCGACAAAATATGACCTGAACGTGTGAAAAGTGCATAATTGGAGTTATTACCTTTGTAAGTAGATCTGGATTACGAGAAAAAGGTAAAAAAAAAAAATGAGGGAGGGAGGTTGAAATGTCATGTCAGAAGCATGAGATTTAGGCACCGTCGATTCTTGGAGTTCTGGATTAGACAGCTGATCAGCACACAGGAGCGAGTGACAACTAAGTCAGCAACACTAGTGACAGTCGCCTCAGGTGATAAACAGAGGGGACTTTCCAGGCAGAAGTTTCTGGAGATGGGCAACTGCGCTCGGTTGGTAAGATGGAGAATCATGTCTACTACTCATTGCATACATTTCTTTCATTGATTGATTTTCTCATACGCTATTTTCAACTGTGAACTTGTGATTTGGCATAAATTTCTTTGGTTATACAGACAAACTTGTCAAAATCTCGAGAATATTGCAAACGCCAAAGACTAGAGTTTTTAGTGCCCTTGTGATGTAGGAAAAAAAAGAAGGTAAAATATAGTTAACATTAACAATTAAAAAAAACTAAAAGAAAACTTTATCTCTCATTCCAAAATACTATTATTCACTATAATACTGTTTTATTTTTTTTTTCTTTCTTTGCCCTTTTATTTTATTTTTATAATTTTGTTTTTAATTTTTTTCAATTTTAATTTCAGGCTTCATTAACAAAAAAAAAAAAAAACCTTAAAACATAAAAAGTTTTTACTGTACCTCTTATCATAAAATATTATTCACTATAATTGTCTTTTTTCCTTCCTTTGGCTTTCTATATTTTATTTTTTATAATCTATGTTTTTTTTTTAATTTTAATTTCATATTTCAGCATTAGTTTTATTAACGATTGAATTTTATTATTTTTCTTATTTTACTTTTTATGAGGTTATCTTAATCTCATGACCCGAACAATGAGCTTGACGAGTTAACTCGATTGACTCAAGTTCCCCCCTATTTTCCTAATTGATTATTTTTTCTTTTAGTTTCATTCTTCAATATTTGGTTGATTGAGAATTAGACTTCATGATTTATTTCAGTTTGTTTTCTATGATATTATTACCATCTCATGACTCGGATCACAAGTTTGGTAGATTAACTCGGGTTAACTCGAGTTGGTTTTTTGTGTCCTATTTTAATTGATTATTTTTTAATTTCATCTTTCAACACTGAGTTGATTGAGAATTGAGTTTCGTAATTTATTTCAATTTGCTTTCTATTGGATTATCTCAGTCTCATTATCTAGGATGCAAGTTTAATAGGTTAACTCGGGTTGACTTGATTTATTTTTTTTCTTTTCAATTTCATCATTCAACATTAAGTTTATTGGAAGTTAAACTTCAAAAATTTATTTTGATTTTCTTTTCATGGAATTATCATAGTCTTATAATCCGACATGCAGATTGACAGGTTAACTCATGTTGACCCGAATCGATCCAATACGTTTTCATCTCAATAGTTATAAGAAAACATCATCTTAAATGCTTATTTTGAGTCAAACTATGCTTTTACCGGTTGTTTGAGTTGCCTTTTAACTTGTCAAATCAATTGGGTCATATAAGATCAATATCCACATGATTTAATTTTTTTCTACTAGAAAAAACATTAGCAACACCTAGATATTTTTTTATGATAAAAAAAACTTTTGATCTAACTCGCATCGTAGCGCAAATCAATAAACAATAATTCAATAGAATGGTGTTTTGACAAATTTTCTCTTGGCTTAAAAAACTATTAAGCTAGGAATTGGGAGCATGACGGTCTTTTTATCATGATTCAATGTTCTTTTCAAATTGTTCGGAAGTAGATTAATCTTTTTAATTTTTTAGAACAACTAAAATACTTAAAAACCTAAGGGCTTTTGTCTTGTTTTTATTTATTTATTAAAGTTAAATCACTTAATTACCACTGAGCTCAAAATTAACAAAACTATCCTTTATTAAAGTTAAATCATCTCAGTATTTTAATTAATGTTTAATATTAAAAAAAGAAAAGCTTTGTTGGTGTCTGCCACACACACGCCAATAGGTAAGTGGCTCTCACGCCTTTTAAGTGGTGCGTGTGGAACTGTCGGTCACCAAACATTGTCGTTCCAAATAAGCATTTGAAAGGTCTTGACCCTTTCTTTGTGATGGGGTGGCATGGAATCCAAATGCACCTCCGATTTGACATCGACGATTATTTTCTATTTTTTTTTCTTCTCTCTACCCATTTTGAATTTTGCGCCAACCCTTTCAAAAATTCAAACCAACCTCTTAAAATATTTTTGCTTAACATTTGATCCTTGTCCTTTTAATTACTATTTCTTTTATTTTGAATAATCTATAAAATTATAATTCTTTTTTAATTTCATCCCTCCTATTTTCTTTATCTTTAAAACTTGGTCCCCATTCTTTTGATTGCTTGACATAATTTTTTAAATTGTTATTTTTTACAATTTCATCGTACTTGGATTTGGTTTCTATCAAATCTGATCTTCATTCTTTTGATTATTATTATTATTATTACTTTGGGAAGTTTCTTAAATTGATATATATTTTTTCACAATTTCATCATTCAATTTTTGTTGAAAATTAAGCTTCTTCTTGATTGAACCCGAATCTAGGATTTCATGGATTATAAGTTTTAGAGATAATTTTATGAGTTTGCATTGCTTTTATCTTCCTTTGTTTAAGCTATTTTTCTTTTTTGTTTTCATCCTTTAACATCTATTTAATTGGAAATTAGGTTTTGTTCTTTTTATTTATTTGCTTTATGTAGAATCTTTCATTGGTCTTGAAAATAACCTTAGTTATCTCAAGTATTTTTATTTGTCATTCATTGTTGTGTTTTTGGGTTAATTCTTTCATTTAGTTTTTTCCCGATCCCATCATTCAATATTTGAAATATTTTTTTTATAAAAAAATATAAAATTAATTTTTTTTCAATTTCATCCTCTTTTATTTTTTAAATCTTTCAAATTTAGTTTCCTTTCTTTTGATTACTATTTATTTTATTTGAAATAAATTTTTAAATTTATCTTCTTACAACTTCATCCTCAAGTTTTGGAGAAAAATATTTCACTATCGCGAATCTCATCACATGCACCACCCAATCAATTGCGCTGTCATTGGAAGCTTTGGATGACATGATGATTTAATGTTTTTAGCCACCTTACAATGCCACACGCACCTCCCAAAAAGTGAGGGCAGTGTCCAGTCGTTAGCATGTGCGTTGCATGCTTTGACCACCTTTTCTTTTTATTATAATTCTTTATTTGTTAAAAGATTGATTCCCCCTTCTTTCAAATTAATTATAACAAAAAAAAAAACATGAAAAAAACATGAAAAATACATCTTGAAGCTATTTTTATTTTTTTAATTTTAAGGATAATAAAGTTATTTTATTATGCTAAAGAAAAGTTAAAAGACTGAAAAGCCTCTGAATCTCAGCTTAAAAAAATTGGCTTTAAAGGTATTTAAATCATTTCATTATACATCTAAAATGTTATAAGACTTGTTTGCCTTCGGTTAATATGATAATGATGATTGTATCCCATGAACAAGATTATCTCAATTACTCCTAATAACTAGTTAATTTATTTTGTGTAAGAAGGGCAAAACCAGGATTACACTATAACGACCAATGCAATTCACAGTAATACCATATTATTTTTTTTAACTCGATACTAACTCGTAATTTATCTTAATACAAATATATAATCCTACTTCGGTTTTTAAACAAAAAAGGGTACCAGTATAGTATAATTCTTACAATATATGCTCACTATTATTTTCTAAAAATATAATAATTTTTTTTCTTCTAATTATACACCTATTTATAACACACAATAATCTCTTTAAGTTATCCCAGACCAGTATAATCCTTTATTTAAAGCATCAAACTTTAAAGATATATTTTTTAAGCACATAAAAAGCAACAATATGAAAGTTTGAATATATTAAAAAATTTATTAAATTAGTATATCTAATTATTTGTTATTTTTTTATGGTAGATCTTTGTTTATTGTCTTGGTAACTTTTAACTTTTGAATGAAAGAATTCACAATGGTTTTATTATTCATTTTGACAAAGTCTACTAATAGTAAACATCTCCTTTAAACAGAAATGTTCATTATACATGCATGTGACTTAATTTATATTCAAGCTACATATAATTTAAATATTAAAATTCAAAATAAAAATATTCATGACTATTAATTATAAATTATGCTAAGCTAATATTTTCATATAAAATTTAATTATATACCTGATTCATATCCCATGAATAAAATATATTTTGTTTTGAAAAAAAGACTCCTTTAATCACAGAGTTAATACCATACTAGGAGAACAAATTGCAATTTTGCGATATTAAAATGTAAATATTAGAGTATAACATTCAATGATTTATCAAGTTTTATTTTCTCTTAAGATATTTAAAGAGTTTTCAATTATAGATGCTTAGTAAAAATTAGTAATCAAAACAAAACTTCAAATAATATTTATTCTTTATTATAATCAAATTTGTAATGCTAGTTAATTAAAATGAAAAAGTGATATTTATTAGTTATTATAATATTTGTATTTTATATTTATATTTTTTTAATCAAACTAACATTTATTTTTTTAAAAAAAATTGAAATAACTTATTTTATTTATAAAACTTCTATTCACATGCATTGAAAAATAAATGAAGTTTTGCTGTATGAATTATATAAATATATATGTGTGTGTGTGGATGTTGTATCTCTGAATCACTTGATATTATATTACATAATTGAACGACAAACAAGCTCTATATTTTTAATTTATATTACATTATTTTTTTACAAAATTTGAAAAAATAAAAATAAAATAAAAAAAGTAATAGAAATCCTAAACAAACTAGAAAAAACATCCAAAATAAAGTTAAAAAATAATAATAGAAAAATTCTAAACTAAATAAAATAAGGAATCATAAATAAACTAAAAAAATATTTAAAATCTTGAACAATAACATCTCGGTATTATTTGAAAGACTTATGAATCTTTGATTTCTACTAAATTTTAACTTTATAGAAAAATATGGCCTTTAAAATTTCAGTTTGATCCAACGTTTGGATTAAAAGTTATGTTCAATAATATAAAGCTACGTGTTACGATATAAATCTCCTACATTAGTTTTTCCGGGTTAGAAAGAACTTGTCACCGAGTTCAAATTACACTTGCCTTGATCTTGTGAATGTCCAATCAAAACTCTTTAACCCTTTTTCTTTATTTGCTTCAAGTGTATAACAATTTTAGGTATCGACTTTCTTAAAACTTAAATAAGAAACAATAATTGACAAATTATTTTTCTATTCCATTGACTTCTAGAGTAATAAATTGTAAACATCAACCATGCTTCATGAATATGTGTTGTATTCACATAACATTTGAATGCATTTATCTTTTTTATAATAAAAAACTTGTAATAAAAAATATCAACATAGTTTAAATCAATAATTTTTTTTTGTTGAGCACGTTATATGTTTTCTTTGCATTCAACCTTTAAAGTTATTAACAAGGACATTGTCAATGATATCATCATTAATACTATCATTATCAAAATAAAAATAATAAATTACTAAAGAATATCAATCCACATCTATCTTATCATAAATAGGATAACCAAAATCTTCACAATACTCATCTCAATCAAGAAATGAGTTTTCAAAACTAGCTATGGATTCATGATCACTCTTCTTAGGATCTCTCAGGCCCCTCACCTCCGTCAATTGATGGGTTAATTTCACAATCTGTCCCAACATGTTTTTTTATCACTCAAACACCTTTTTTCAATTTCATAATTTGTCTATGCATGTCTTCTATCATCAATTCCTGAACATTTCTCTCTCAAGAGGAATCTTTTTTTTTTTTTCTGAACATGTTTGCTTTGCAACCTCTTCCGGCCATAATTATTTAGCAGCTCGCAACAAACAAAATAACATGGGATTATAACACATAACAAGTAATAACTTGAGATTGTTGGACTCTGATACCAACTAATATAGACAGAAGCAACACAAGAAAAACAAAAAGCATAAAATTCTGTCGAACAAGATCTCACATAAATCCTAATTCATAATTTATAGGAATATTGCAAATCCTGACTAAAACTTTTGGGCATTATATGAAAGCTTTCCCAACTTTTTATCTCTACTAAATTTTAAACTTACAGGAAACAAGCCTAATCTAACAGTCCTGTAGAAAATTATGCGCAGTAATATAAAGTTACACGATAGGGAAAGATGTCCTGCATACTCCATTGTTTCTACTTGATTGAACATTATTAGACGAAGCTCACAAAGTCAAAGAATAGACAGATGCAACATCTTCAAGTCATCTTATTTTGGTACTCATGAGAGGAGCGATATTGCAGCTCAGTGCTTGGGACCTGCAGGGCCATGAAGGTAGTGACAAAGGTTGGTAATATTCCTTTTCTGCGTCTCCATTAGATTGAGAGGGTTTGCGAGGAACTACCATTAGAAACTTAAAAAGAAAGAAAGAAGGAAGGAAATGTGGCCTGCAGAACTGGAGGCTGATGCCATGGAATCAGACTTCCAGGGCGTGCTATCTTTGACCATGTAATGGAAAGGGTGATGGTGATATCCACTTACGGTTTTTGTGTTTCTTTCTCAATTATTGTTTTACTATTCCCAGATCAGATTTGCATAAAGCAAAGAGTTAAGCAACATATTACTCCATTTCTAAACAAAGGGTAGAAGAAGACAGCTGCATGAATGAGGTAGAAGACAACTAAGCAGATCTCCATTCACTTCTAAGCAAGATTATAATATTAATATTCATACAGGAAATAATTGCAATCCAATATGACAATGTAAAGGCAAAAATTAATGACGTCTCACATCCACATAAGTAGCTTATGCCTACGTGTTTGAGTTTTTTTTATTTTTTATTTTTCAAAATAGATAGATGACATATTATTTAATTAATTTTTTTTATATATATAAAAATTATACAACGAATTATTTACATACCCAATTTTCAATCATTGGAGAGATAACTAAAAAATCAATTGGTGCTATTTGGATCATAAAAAACAAGTTTTAAACTATTTTTATCTAAAAATATTTAAAACAACAATCTTATAGTCTAAGTGAACTAATTTATAAACTCAAAAAACTCCCATGTCAGTTTAAAATTGCAAAATCAATCTAGAAAAAATTTCTCTGAACCCCGATTCACTTTTTTCGTCATCATAGAAGCTCCAAAACACCTAGATATGACTCTTCTCTTCAATATGAACGAAAAAAAAAGTTGAAAAAAAACTTAAGGAAAAAATTATCAAAGAAGCACATACACCACAATTGTTTTTTTTTAAAGGTTGCTATTTTTTAATTTTGATCCTCTAATTTTTAATCTCTTTTAACAATAAAATGGTTTTTTTTATATAAAATCAAGCATTAACTCAATGTCGGGATATTTTTTTAAAACTATGATATCCTCATAAAAAGAAGATTGAAAAAAATTATGAAGTTTAATTTCTAATCAACTTATTATTGAAGGATGAAATAAAAAAAATCAAAGTAAATAAAATAAAGGACCCAAAAAAACACATTTCTAATGAACAATGAATTCATAACCTCTTTTAGTTTTGTAAAGTTCAAACACATCTCAATGATATTTTTCTTGTCAAGATAAACACTTTAACACTAAATTTATTTATTTTTATCAATAAAATTAAATCTATTAATCTTTTTATCTCTCCTCTATTATTTTTTGACGATCATCTTTTTATCCTCTCTCAAAATCATGGAGTGATATGTTAACAAAATAAAATTTTAGATTAAATCGAAAAATTTTTGAATTAAAAGAAACAAAAATATTGAAAAAAAATATTTAAGGCAAAATTTATCAAAAAGCGCTGACACATTTTTTTTATTAAAAAAAAGCATCAATTCTCTTCACTTTCAATGTCAGTCCCTCATTTTTAACCTTTTTCCAAAAAATATAATCAGAATTTGTTTTCCACGATATCGAGCACCACCACATGTTGGAACTTTTTTCTTTTTTAACAATAACTAGAGGTTGTGAATTCACTATTCACTACCTCACAGCACATTATTCACTGAAATAATTTTTTAAAATCGTTGTCTTTTAGTTACTGTTATAATTATAATTATAATTATTTTTCAAGGTACGATTTTTCTAGACTTTTTAATATCATTTTAGTATATGTTTTAGAAAGAAAAGATTTTTTTCAATTAAGTTTTTTTTAAAAAAGTAAAAAAAATATTGAAATGAAATATTTAAGAACATAATAGATTTTTGAAACAACTTTGGTAATCCATTGGGTTGAAAATTATATGAGAGTGGCATGATGATAGAATTAACGAGGATGTTCATGGTCTTGGTAATCGAGATAAAAATGTAGGATTCCAGGAAGCAATGGGGACAACTGTTTGAGAAGTGACGACAGGTTTTACATTTGCATGTCCTTGTAAAGTCATACCTCGGTGGCTTTTCCGTTCGGTATTCAGGCGGAGGCACTCGATGAAGCTCTTCCATGGTTGGTAACTTTGCGCACTTTGATGGAGGATGCACCATGCTCGACCCAACGGTGAAATGAGTTTTCAACACTCAAATGCAACTTCGCTTTTCAACACAAACTCATGAGCGTGCACGTCTTCCAAATCTCAGTCATAATTATGTGATCAAGGTTTCTCCGACAAAGTAACCCTCGGGGGCCTGAAGATCTACGCTTTGACTCAGAGTTGAAGCTAAGCAGAGATGGAACATGCCCAACATTGATTTCGAGGATATTTTTAGTTTTGCAGTCGATGATGACCTAGGTAGCCCGCCCCTGTGGACTTGTTATCTGTACTTGAATACGTTCCCCATTGCAATGATCATCTGCTTCTGCAAATCATTCTTTTGACCCCATTTCATCCCTGGCTTTTATATCTCTTTCGCTCTTTAACATTTTCTCTCGTTTCCTCTCTCTCACTTTTGGACCTTTGGTTGTTGATAAAGAAGCCCCTTGCCCAACCAATAAGTGAAGAATCTCGCCTATAATGCAATTTTTGAACTAAAAATCTCCCTTTTTCACAAGGTTTATTCCATTCCAATCATGCAAGGTACGAGGTAATAAATATTTTAATCGCAAAGCACAAGGAGATTGAGAATTATTATAGAAATGCAGACCTCAACCTGCACAGAACATTAATTCAAGCTGTCCAGAGAAAGTATAAATTGTATTATACAATTACAACCAAGGAATGGCTATAATGAAACATCAATTTTCTTTATTCTTTGGGGGCCAACTTTTTTATTTTGGGTTGTCGGTAAATATCATTAACCAGAGAGAGGCTGTTTGTAAACAGGAAGGTCTTTCACCATTGCTCTGCAAGAACATTTCAGGCCAGCAAAGTTGATGACAGACCCAGAGGGGAGGAGAACAGCTCTTGAACCTATGCACAAGAAGCACAGAATCAACCTAAATGGCAATATGACATGGCTCTTACAGGGTAAGAACAAAGAATACTACAGGAAATTTTGCTTTACTAGACAAGTGGAAATGCTGGACCTGGATGCGTGTCTACCCAAAATTGATTCCTTGTGCCAGTGGTAACTCATTCCCATAATTGATCGTACTGTCAAATGATTAAAATAAAAGATCAGCAGCGATTTTATTGGAGGTTTTATTTATTTGCTATTTTTATTTTTTGTTGAGAAAAAAAGGTTCCATGTGGTTTTCCCGACATGAAAAAGGCTAGAATTCGATTCGAGCACACAGCAGAGAAATCAAAGTAAGGTTAATGGTTCTTAGATTTACCAAGTTGAGCGTCTCATGTATTGCTTCCAAGAATCACTTCCTGCTTCACGGCCACCCCCTGTAGCCTTTTCTCCACCAAAAGCACCACCAATTTCAGCACCATTTGTTGGTATATTTACATTCACAATACCACAATCACTTCCTTGAGGCCTGCATTCGGTAACCAGGTGAAAGATTTCTTAGCTAAGCAACAAAAGAGGAATAGAACACAATTGTTTTAAAGAACTCAGTTGCGCACAAGAAATTAAATAAATATCAATGAAGATGTCATTTCTTGTAAAGATTATTATGTCGAGAATTAAGATGGATGGGAATCTAAACAATCTTCAGAAATTGCTTGGAAGTGAAAACACTTCAGGAGCAAAATAATTTTACTTGGATCCAAAACTTGTGATCAAATAACTCACATCTAAGAAATTTTTTAGTATGACAAGAGGCATTGAAAAACATAATTCACTCTACAAACATGGCTATGAAAAAACTCACCCAATCCACTTGAAGATAACTCCAGGTTGGCGGGTGAAAATAGAACTACTTAATCCTTGAGGAACTGAATTGTTTATTTCAATTGCTTCTTGTAAAGTCTGCAGAAAGGGTTCAGCTTTCAGAAATCAAACCCAACAAATGAAGGAACTAATGCAACTTAATCGTTTAGCAAACACCACATATATAAATAACTACAGGAATAACTGTAGTGATTGGTTATCAAAAGGGGGGGAAAGAAAGAAAAATTAGTCTTATGTACTTCACAGCTCACCAAAGAAAGAAAATCAGTTAAATAAAAGAAAAAAAAAATCCTCACCAAAGAAAAGAGATGGATGAAGAAGGTACCTGAAATTTCATAACATAAAGAACAGGAGCAAATAACTCTTCTTTAACAACGTCTGCATTTGAAGAAATCTCAACTATTGTGGGCTGCACAAAATTCCCCTCAGATTCAATCACAGAACCACCCGTTATGATCTTACCTCCCTGCAAAATGAAAGTGAGCAAGTTAACTTTTTTTTTCTTCTTAATTTGTTGTGCATATCCAGTATTTTTCAACCAAGAGAACTTGGAACATAAAAGGAAAAAGGTAAAAAGGAATGCTTATGTTTGAAATATTGGAACAGCTGGACAACCACAGTAGATAAGTGAAAAAAACAACATGCCTGGGACTTAATTATCTCTATTCCCTTTTCAAAGCTCTTTCTTGATTCAGAAGTATGCAGTGGCCCGAGCAAGGTGCCTTTTTCCAATGGATCCCCAATTTTAACTTGCTTGTACACATCAAGTAGTTGATCAAGTACTCTCTGATATATGCTCTCATGTAGAAGCTTCAACATGAGCAAGAAAATTGTTCGGTAAGAGTGATTTTTGGCTGTCATTCCATGCATGGATTTTCAAAGAAAAGTCAGATTTTAGATACCAGCCTGCGGCATGTTGTGCAACGCTGACCAGCTGTCCCAACAGCAGCAAACATAACAGAACGAACAGCTAGCTGGATGTTAGCATCATCCATGACTATTATAGCATTATTCCCACTTAACTCAAGCAAGCATTTACCAAATCTCTGATTAACTATCTGTTGGACCATTAGACCCACCTGTTGAATTAGTATGTGTGTTAGAAATATGCACGGTAAGATAATTATTAAAATTTCCCCTTCTATAAGAGGGGATTTGTACATGTTCTCGGAAAAATCTATATGAACCAAGACAAAATTCAAACAGCTGTATAAGAAATTAGAGAATATGCAGGAAAAATAATTGCTTGGATAAACCAAATTCTCAGTAAAAAAAACAAAAAACAGTAATTATTCAGCTTGGGCAGAAACAATATAAATCAAAATTCATCATTGAATACATGCAGTGGATAATTATAGCAAGACTAAAGAAATAAGACCAATATATTAGGCAGCCTTAGAATATAATGAATGAGGAGAGTAGCCTATAGATACAACAGGGCACATAATTTGACCATGAACAGAAGAATCTCTCTTTCAGTACAGATGATGAACAATCAATATTTTCTAATGAAACAATTTAAACACCTTTGAACTGCCAGTGAAAGAAACCAGAGGAATTCGTGTATCTTTTGCTACTGCTTGACCAATATCAGCACCACCACAAAAAGATGTAAAAATTGCAGGGGGCAAGTTATTCTTCTCTAACACCCCAGCTACTAGCCTTGTCATTGCAATGGTAATCAAAGGAGTTGTTGGTGCACCTTTCCTATAATTAAGGATGAAAAGTTTGATAAAAAGTCAAGCACAAACAAAAAATTTTGTAAGCTATATTTCTAACCAAGAAATATGATCACAACGAGAAGCTATGAAATGAGGTTGAAGTGGAACTAGTATGCCAATAAAGGATGCAGAAAAAGCTTAGCAGTCCAATATCTCTTCTAAGACAAGATGCAGATCAGACATTGAACCCAAGTGATCTATTTGATTAAAGAGCAAAAATAAAATTTTACTTCCAGTTTTCAACTATTAGTTAATCTAAAAGGAGAGGCCAATTAAATATGACACCTTTCAGAAACCACTGCGAGAATGAGTTCCATGCAGCCTATTTTTAATCATTTGCAGGAGAACAGACCAACATAAATAATCCCTAAAACAGTTCATTGATCTTTCCATAATACAGCTCAAGGAAGACAATCAACAATGGGCTAGTGGTCCACCAATAAGATACTGAAACATAAAACTTTCAGGATGGCATAATAATCTACATAATGGAGAAAAAGGAAAAGAAAAATGCTCCAAGTATTTGATTGAAATTGACATATTATTATGAGCTGAGAAAGCTGGATTTACACATTTAATAAAAAGAAACAAGACTGCAGTACATACATTACACCATCTAAGAATGTCATAAAGCATAGTGTCCCAGCCAAGATAGGTATGACTTACCAGACAACACAATTGCCACAGACTAGTGCAATGCAAGCATTCCATCCTGCAGAACAGCAGTATAAATTAATTCATCACACAACTGGAAGAAAGCCATCTGATAACTTGAGAAAAACAAATATAGTGAAAATATTGTGATGTTAGAGAGGTACAATACCAGCAACGGTTTCCAATACTATTCAAATTGCACTACTTTATCAGTCAGGATTGAATGAAAAGCATCCAAAATTATGCTCATAACCATTAAGAAAAGTACTACTGACAGAAGAAATAACTACAATTTTGAAGATGAACACTCTTGGATCCAGACATTGGATATATCTTCACGTATATTGTTTAGGTTAATTGGTCAAAAACTACCCTGAACTTTCGATCAACAGAAACTTAGTCCCTGACCTTGTTTTAATCTGATTTAGGTCTTAACCTTTCTATTTTGTCAATATCATCCCTCAATCCAGGTTACCGCCAATTAGTTAAGATTGACTGCATGTGCACCCTTTATAAAGAGACAAGTGGATTAAACAAAATTCAAAACTTTAATTAGCTTAACAAGTTGGATGGAAGGATGGCATTGCAGATGAAAGAAAGGTTAGGACCTAAATCAGATTAAAACAAGGTTAGGGACTAAGTTCTTGTTGATTGAAAGTTCAGGATAGTTTTATACAGCCTATTGTTTATTGCAAAATGTAAAAGTGTGTTTTTCTGGATTATTTATAAAGCTGATTTTTATAAAACAGGATATAGCACTCACCAAGAACAGCGCATGGGAAGTTGAAAGCCGTAATCACACCAACGATTCCAAGAGGATTCCACATCTATGCACAAGAAAAATGTTGAAAATGTCAACAATATTAAAAGAATTACTGTACTGATTTGAATCCAAAAGTAGAGGCTATCAGCATACCTCCAACATTGCATGATTTGGACCTGTTAACAGATCAATACGAATTATTCCAGGACTAAAATATAGAAAACACAAGAATATATCCAATTTCTAGACTTTATATATATATATATATATATAAAATTGATAGCTTCTGCTAAATGCCTGAATTCCAGCATTATCCACAACATTCTGCACCTAGTTGAGCTATGGCACTCAAACATAAACTTGAAATTATTTTGAAAAGGCAACTGAGAGAAAGATAAAATTACTACGAATTATACATGAATGGTGAGAACTAATCATTGAGCTTACGTTCTGAAGGTATCACTGATCCATTCAGTTGTCTACTTAAGCCCACAGAAAAATCACACATATCAATTATTTCCTGCAAAATCGGTGCTTACAAAGTTAAAAAAAAAAAAAGCCCATCAAAGAACAAGATATATCATGAATAATAAATCAGAAAAACTGGTTTCACAACAAGTGAAAGAACATCCTATACACAAATAACTAAAGAATTAGCAAAGTAAGCTAGGTAACATACTTGAACTTCCCCTATTCCTTCAGGGAGTATTTTTCCCATCTCAAGTGAGACAAGGCGACCAAGCTGCTGAAGTTTAGTTCTCAATGCATCCCCAATCTGTCTGACAATCTCACCTCTCTTTGGAGCAGGAACCTAAGAAAATATAATGCAAGGAATTGAGAGGTCTCAGCAGTCAATCACAGACAGAACATTCGCATCAGGTAGAATAGAGCAAAGCAAGCATATTCCAAAAATAGTGAATTATATGATGTATCAACTCATGCATTTGTCCCCAAAAAATTCTAAAATTCTAATAGGGTTTACAGCAAGGAAAAAAGACTTGCCTGCATCCATATCTTAACAGCTTCACTGCAAGCTCGCATGCCTTCCTCATAATCTTCAATGGAACCCTCCACAACTTCAGCTATAGCCTAAATCAATAAAAAAAGGAAATGATTAAACATAATGTCGATGGATGATGCAAGGCAAGGAATTAGTAACTTCCATGGTATGGTACCCATCAAATGGCCTCATTTGTGATTCATAGCAACTTAGCACCACAGCATAAAAGCAACTTATGTATGCGAATACACAGAGGAGTACACTAATCAGCAGCAGTTGATGATACACACACTGATACGTATATGTTATACATAGATAAAAGAATCAGGAACAACCTGATTGTTTGCAGGATTCACACTGGTGACCACAGGGCCATTTGCTTTCCACGTGCCATCTACATAACAACCCAAATTGCGAGAGCTCAGCCCGATCTCACTCAAAAACTCATACTCTTTCCTTGCAAAACCCATCTCTACATAAACAAATAAAAAACATACATGAATAATTTATTATTACACCACAAATTGAAACTCAAAATTATAACATCCCATGGTTTTAGAATGTAACATATCATTGCTATCGATTCTTTTCTTTTCTTTTCTTGAAGTGAAACACGTATTAAGGCTCTCCATTAATTATTAAGGTTCGGAACTGGGATTGCCTCTACAATTCTAAACTTTATCAGCAACCAGACACAAAAATAAATCAGGGTTCCAAAAACAGAAAATTTTAAGCTACAAAATCCAAGATTTTGAAAATATTTTCCTGGAAACCAAGCAGATAATGAGAAAATAAGAGCACATATAGCAATAACCACAACCAATCACAACAAGTTGACATATTTCCAGTTGTTGCGAAATCAGAGTCCCTAAGAAGAACAAAACCATGCCTAAAACACAAACAAGAGAGAAAAAAAAGCAACACAAATCAAGATTTTTATTTTCATTCAATCTTTACTTACGATCCTTTCGTTTTAATGTCTTCCAAACCAAAAGAAAAGGGGGGAAAAGACAGTGGGGGTTGATGCAGGTGTGTGTGCAATGAAGGATCAGAAAGAAAAATAAAATTGTATAGTAAGGAAAAATACCAACTTTAATTGGTGGTGGTTGTGTTTTCTGGAATTGGAAGAGGGTACTGACGAAATGCTCAATGCTTTTACTTTTATTTGATTGATTGATTGATTGTGAAACGGAATGGAAGAGAGACAGAAGACAGAAAGAAGAGGAGTGAGGAGATAGCTTGGTGCCTCTGACTTGTCAGTAGCTCTATATATAGCTAGAGCAGAGACTACAATTACTTCATACCACAACAACAAAAAGAAAGAGAGGGAGAGAGAGACACGTAATTTAAATTTTAGGACCAATATTCCAAAAACAATTATCAAATCTTTTTAATGTTGAGAAAAAAATATTTGATTTCTATTAACGCAAAAGTTATATACAAAAATACCTCTTACCAGTGAAATAAAAATAAAAAATGATTGAACTTCGATGTCTTTGGTTTTTATAATGTTTTTTCAGCTGTTTTGTAGTTATTTGTTAAGAATTAATGGCCATAAAATTTCTTATTTTTTTTTAATTATAACAAATTAATCGAAGCTAAAACACCTTACAAAAATGCTATTCACTTAGATTTAAAATACATTTTTAAATTCTTCACGGGCAGGGTGTTAAGTTTTTTTTTATATATAAAGCATATTAGTTATTATTAAATTGATCAAATAAAAATAATTTATTTTATATTTTAAAAGCATAGTAAAACAATTAAAATACTTTTAAAAACAAAAAAAATATTAAAATTAAAATCAAGAGGTAATTTGATATTCTTCATAATGGATTTTCTGTTATTATTATTACAAATCAAGATAATTAATATAATTTATGCTAATTTGTGTTAGTTATGCTAACTTATTAAAGTGATAACATCAAGCGTTGAAAAAAAAATTCAAAACCCCTAGTGGATACGATAAAAAACCAATTAGTTATATATGCTCGAGCATACATAATACATATATCTGAGGATCTTATTTTCATCAGTAATGCAAGCAATGCAGTGCTAGTTTTCCTCTTAACACTATTTGAGGACATTTGAGACATTTTTAACTACAACTAAAGGGTCATGCTTTCACATTTATATCGACAGCTATGCAAAACATATTTGAAGAAGAGGTGACAGGTAGCCTGGTGTGTACTATTTCTTCAAGTATATCTATTTTAGATATTTTTCATTGAATAATTTACTTTGTTTTTAATGATTAATTTTATTTTGAATACTAACTTATAACTTCAAATGTCAATTAACATAGCTATACTCATGGAAGCATCTTGATCATTTCGAACATCCAGAGAGTTAGGGTAATCATATGTTTGACCTTTACACCTAGAGACAACCACCTATAGGATCTAGCTAACAATAAAATTTAATAAATTTTAAATAACATGCTATTTATATAACTTAAATGCAAAAAAATATTTTAATTCTTTGACTAGTCATGTTAGATGGTGTGAGGTTAGACATTTCACTTTGAATCTCACTCACGCCCATGAGTTGTACCAGAATGAGTTAGACACAAAGTAGCTTTATCGGGTATGGTTTTTAATAATGTATTTTATTTTGTTTATTTGTGTGTCAATTTTTTTAGTTTTAACTTGTTTTATAATATGTCATTCATGTCTTAATAGGTTATATGGACACCATATGTAGAGGATTTTATATTATTAAGTTTATCTGAATGCTGTGATGGGATAGTTTTTTTGTTAACTTAAGTCTTGTTACATTGTTTTGATATAGTTAAGATGTATTGCCTTGAACGGGTAATGCAAAAGTTTGGTCTCTCTCAGCACATCTCAGATTATGTTAGTATTAGTGGTGAGTTGCATAATATCAGTCGTTTGGGTAAGCGGGAAGAAAATTGGTTGGTGATTCATGCAGCTTATCTAAATCTTTGGAATGCTAGAAAAGATTGGTTATTTATAAAGTAGCAACCAACAAATGATCTAGATAAATATATGAGATGATATTTGCCTATAACGTGCTGATTTATTGCATCTATGTAGTCATGTTTCTTCACGCGTCCATGTAATCTAATGCATTGCGAGCCTTGATTTTCAAGTAAGAATTGATTAGTATGCAATATTTTTTTTATATATTAATATTTAAATTATCGTTATTTTTATTATAGATGATGAATACTAATTATTATTATTTTTATTAATTGGACTCGTTTCTTATTACATGAGGCTCAGAGAGCAGCGTTCGCTATCCGTGAAGGCATTGATGTGATGACAAATGTCCCGATAAAAAACTCACTTAATTTATGTTATGCTGGACTTAAAGAAGTTAGGGAGATTGAACATCTTGAAGCGGGATGGCCTTAGCGGAAGATAAGATCGCTTATTGTGAACGAGGACATTCAGTGAGGGACGAGTGATTCAAGCTCGTCCACGAGCTCGGATAATTTTGATGTTGACCTCTACATGGACGCTACAGACCTATCCTCGAGTTAGATGAGTTGAAGTTGTGGCTCGTCTGCGAGCTGGAGTGATTTTAAGATGTAATTAGATTGTATGCTTTAATGTTTTAAGAATTATGAGTTTAGTTTAAATTTAATAAAATATTATGTTAATTTTTATTGTGTGTAATTATTAATTGTGAATTGTTATATTTGATGAATTGTGATACGTTTTTTTAATTGTGTTGGAGAGATGAATTGAGACTTGTGTTTTTGAATTGTGATGCTTATGTTGTGTTGTGTTGTTTTTATTTTTTATTTTTGTGGTAGGGAGTTGAAAATCTAGAAAAAAACTACCTTGATTGTTTTTTTTAAGGAATCGCATGTCTCGCGAGTCACATATGATGTTTGTGGCTAGCAAGTCGCATATAAACTTGTGACTCGTCAAACTATGCTATTTTTAAAATATTTTTTGAACTGTTACATTTTATTAATTTATTAATATATATAAAAACCATTCATTCATATAATAAAAATATAGAAATGATGCGTGCAGTTAAGACACCCATGTTATTAATAATAATTAAAAAAAAAGAAGAAATGGCCTATTCTCAGCACTGATTTCCAAATGCAAGTGGCCCACAAATACCTAATTAGTAGTCTGCTGGGGCAATTAATTACTTGCCACCACTTGAGTCCCAGTTTTGATTTAGCTTATATTGTAACACTATTTGGGACACCTCTACATGTTACCCCAGGTCCAGAACTAGGGGCTAGCAATTCATATGGGAGCACCCCTGCGCCACACCGATGCTTAAGGCTAGGATCAGCATTCCTTCTGTTGATCTCCTGCTCTATCTGCTGAATCTCCGCTGAAAAATCATAAAACGCTTCAATCATTTCAGCGTCGCCTGTCCATATTGATGGCTGCTGCCGTTCCCCTATGTACTCCTCGTCTGGTGAATGCGTTGATAATGTGTCTATCACAGCCATTAATTTTGTGCCTTGCAGCACATTTGGCAATGCTAATAGGAAGTATTTTTGTGGATCAGCTAGGAAATTTGCGTACTCAGGGTCATTTTCTTCCGGGATTAATCTTCTCATTAAGGTTGGTCTATTAGGCACATAACCACCATAGGGATACTGCCCAAAATTCAGTGCGGCATGTTGTGCGGATGCGAGCCAAATGAGGACGGTGAGGATCCAGATAAGATCATCACTCGTGGCCAGCTTGGGCCACCAATCAGCATCACGAAGATCGAAATGGCCAACATTGACGGACTCAGAGTACCACGCTTGGAGCTCTTTGTCAGTACAGACTATGCTTGAATCTGGGTAGTAATGCTCAACATAGGTGCGGACCCAGTTCTCTATGGCAGACCAGATCAGTAGTCCATCTTGGGCATATGGGTAGTCCTCAAGTAGAAGCTTTAGACCATGTGGTTGTGTCGGATCAGGCACTGCCATTCCCCTGCAACGGTAACAATGATCAATGAATACTAGATACAGGATTTCCATATACCAAATAAACCAAACATAAATTTCATCAGAAGAAAGAGCAAGAGGCCCTTTGCAATTTCTATCCCGAAAAATAGTATGCGGATCAGGTTACTATATATGACCGATTGATGGTTGGTGCAATGAACCTGGAATTATTTAGAGTTATTGCGCCAAGTCTGCGTGTGATTAGTTTGGTTCATATGGGCCAGGTTTATGTAATAATTTCATCATTTAATGTTTAATCTCTAAACCTACTGGATCCTATCTTTTCATGCCTTAGGGAAAGAGATTTAGAAGTTATATATAGATGCCCATGAATAATTGTGCGTCGTAAACGCACCTTCGAATGAGATCGGCATGGAGGCTTTCCTTGTCAAAACGCCAAAAGTTTTTGTAGGCAGCAGCACTAATCTCCATAGAATATTGGCCAGGAGTGAAGCAAGACTCTATAACACCATCACCGTTGATTAAGTTTTGGCGGGCTAAGGCATTGATCTCTAGTGTATATCTCATGTGTGGATCCAAGAGTTTGAATATAGGGTGCATTGCACTCAATTGCCTGTGTGCTGCCAGTATAAATGGCTCCAGCGAAGCATGTGTGCGTAACCTGTAATCATCATGATATTTCAATCAATGCCACCATGGAGAACTTTATATCTTCGTTCAAAAAACTTAAATGATCACCTTCTGATGACTTGAGTTATTCATTTTTTGTTCTTACCAGTGATGGACAAGCTGGTGAACACTGGCATCGTTGGAGCAAACATAAGCCTTGGCCAGTTGCCAAATCCAACTGCCAGTTGCATCCACTGGAGGTGTAACCACTCGCTTTGATCGGAAATTCGGCCCTGCTGGTGGGAGGCTAAGCTCTATAGCAATGGGCTTGAGTGTCCCAAGAGGCGTCAAGAAAAATATGGTACGAGTTGCATATGCTTTTCTACCATCAAGCGCATTAATCCGGTCCAAAAATGGAAGATAAATATCATGGTAATCAATCATAAACAATTTATTTTCCTCCAGGGCCTGCAAGATTCAAATAACAATATTTAGGATTAGGAAAAACAAGCGAATTAAACATAAGATCTGATAATAAGGTGGCCCATGAAATGTCGGTAATCTCAGGAAGAAGAAGGAAACGAGAAGAACACGCATGATAATGCAAGTCTTTTTCTTTTTTAATATGACACTGCTAGTGACTACAAAAGGAAAGCAGGAGATTTGGGATTATTACCTGTGAAACGGACAAGCCATTAAGATGGCCCAGAATGTGTTCTTCTTTGAGAGCAGATTCTAGTGGACCGTAAATTTCGGGATCAAGACTGCTTCTTGGTGGAAAAACCCTAAGTCTCTCAATGCTGACTGGGTTTATTCCTGACACAGTTTCACGGGCAAATTCGTCGTCTCTCAACCAGGCTAACTTGTCCCCTGCAATATTGCGAATCACATGCTTGCTTGTAGATTAATCTTGATTAATTAATTCATCATGTTTTGGATTGTGCACTTGTTTACAAGAAATTAATCCACTTTGCACATAAACAACTGCGTGCCACCAAAAGGTATTGGAAACTCACAAACACGTTTTTAATTTGACCAGGATTGGCTCCCAACTAGGCAACCAGCAAAGAAAAAGCATGGGTGGCTTTTTTTTCTCTCTGGTAATCAAATGCTAGACAAGATCATTCTTCCTTGCAAGAGCAATGTAAGCCAGGCAATCTACTTTTATTCTTGAAAAACTTTATTAGTGTGCATGACTTGGATCCCACTAAATGCACGATGGCTAATGCCTAGTGGCTAACACAATTTTTCTTTTTCTAGTGGTTTTCTGGATTCACGACGTTATTTTCATGTTGGTTCAATTTCACGGGCATATATAAATCAGTTTTATCTCTGTGGTCCAACAAAAAACGAGACATCGACAATAAACCTAGAAAATCTCTATAGGAAAGTGTCCTTCGGACGGTCAAGTTGCCATGCGAGTTTAACTAGTGAATCATACAACCAAAAATCTCTGTCTATTTCTTGTTTGCGTATTAAAGTATACGCAACGTTTGTCCCCTGCGGTCCAAAAGTTCCATGGTTCTTGCAATCTTTAACGAACATAAAATGTAAAACAAAAGGAAAAAAAATAATTGATACAAAAAAAGAAAATATAGGAAATCTAGCAGGGAATGTACTCACTGGAAAGAATCTTTGGCGTGTCATATTTGAGCTGTCCCTCACCAGACTCTTGTATCTTGTTGACTGCTTTGAGCAATGGTAGATTCTTCCAGATTTCATCTTGCAAACCAACTTTAAGAAGAAGCCCTTCTTTGTACAGAACACCAATGTCTGAGAAGCTACTAAAGTCTTGATTATCTGCAGAAATGCTGGCCTTAATCGCTGGTATTAGAGTATGAAGCACGGCTCTAAGCCTCCCATTTGAGAATGTAATTTGCTTAGACTCCTCAAATTGTTCATCTCTAGGCACGTACAGTGGCGTTGGCTTCTCCACTCGGCTCTCCGCGTTAATATCTGGTACGTACGCGAGGAATCAAGCAGGATTCTTGTGAGTGTGTGTTGCGAATGTAAAAAAGGAAGCATCCATGGTAAGTTAAGTCCTAGCTAGCATCTAGAACTTTCCAAGCAGTGGCACAGTTAAATAAGCAAGTGGTGTGCAACTAAAAGAAATGGATCATATGCTTGAATCATCAAATCAAGGAAGCAAAACCTGACTAACCAGAATCCATTGGAAGGCGACCAGTACGGCATCGTCTTGGGTATGGAATTGCTTTACCACCAAGTCTTGGTCTAACCAAGTGATTACCCTTGTCTGGATTTCCCAAATCATTGTACACATCGAAGTCGTAAATCCTGTCTGACATTTTTCTAACTCCTTTGCCATCGCCCCTAAGATTGCTTAGCTCCTTATCTCTCAATGCTTTAAGCCCAGCTGGTGTCTCGCTTGGTAAATATGGCTGCTCAGATTAAAATCATATATGTAAGAAACTGAATTTAAGCACATGCATGAGACCATGCTAATAAAATTTACAAACAGCAATTTTCTTGATTCTCAAAATGGGATCCATGGACTGTAGTATCAAGGGTGTGATTAGATGACAGTCGTTCCCTTAAACAGTTACAAAAAGCTCATCTCCATCAATACCACAGCAACCATGCCGTGATACAAACAGACTGAACCAGCTGATCATCATCATGTTGCCAGCAAGCTCATCGATCAAAGGGAAGTGTGCGTTGCAAACAGTTTGGATCTATCTGTACTTGTAAAAGACTTCCTCGCTCCTCTGTGTTCTCGTTTTCTACTGGTAAAAAGGAAAGAAGCACAGAGACACCTCACCCATCCATAATCTAGTTGCGTCAGGCTTATATGTCCATGGTCCCTTACAGAGAGTGACCCCCGTCCCAATTATAGGGGAATCTAAATAAAGTCTTACTGTTGCCAGTGTGCTTTTCCAATGTCATCACATGTCATCACATTGGGCATTCCACTAAATATTTTGAGAGCGACATGTGAGGAAATTCAATATTTAACTCAGTGAAACTCGATTTCCTATTTAGAAGAATTGCGGTGTGTTCGGGACCGCATCACTTTAAATTTTACAAAATAAATTTGTTTGCAATAATTTTTTTTATATATATATTTAGATTATTTTAATATGTTATATTAAAAATAATTTTTAAAAAATAAAAAAAAATTATTTTAATATATTTTTAAGCTAAAAACACTTTGAATCATTACTTCTACTATAATCACAAATACAAGCTACAATCATTTGTTAAAAAAATATATATATATCAAGCCATCTCTATTTCTCTTGCAAGACAAGAAAATGAATAGAAAAAACCTAATATCATGCAAGCAAATATATATATATATATATATATATATATATATATGTTGTGGCTGAAAATTCAATGTCAGTAGGCTCTGAATTGCTGCACTTGATTATCATTTTTAAAGAAGTCAAGACCTAACCACATGTAACACATGGTTTGACCTTTATAAATTGTATATTACTGGACAATAACATCACGAAAAAAACATATCCGACCGTATCATGCATTTCCAGAAAAAGTGATAATTCAGAAACTAAAAACATAATTACCTTATTAGAGAAAAATATTCTCTCCGCAGGATGATATTTTTTGGATTGTACCCATGAGTTGCAAGGGAAATGAACTGGACCACAAGCAAAACCGTCAATGGTGATAGTCTCCAAGAAAAACTCCTGTTGATGCTTGTTGCTCACTGTGATTGCCCCAGGCACACCAAAATCCGAGTCTACTGTAAGTTCAGCAGTGTAATGGACCCTCTCAGCTTTAATATTTGATTTCTTCGACCAGTCTCTTAACGCAGCTTTCTTGCTTCTCTTTGGTTCCTTGCTTTCTACAGAGCCAATTAAGATCGTTATTGAATTCTAAGTTTCTATGATCTAATGAAAGAAGGGAGCTTAATTATGTCAAACATGCAAATCAACCCGTATGATCATGAGAGTTTGATTCTTCATATCAAACAAAGAAAACTGAAAATAAGTATAATGAGTCGTTATTAGAGAATCCAAAACAAGTGCTAATGATGATCACCCTTTTATTTAGAGTGGAGAAATACTACTTTACTTACTTGGATCAACTTCAGTGCTAATAAGCTCCAAAACTACACTTCTCCCAATTATATTGTCAGTTAAAGCATCCAACTGCTTCACGATAGTCTCCTTCAAGTCCTCCTTGTGTTTGTTTCTCACAGTCACCAAAGCTCTCACCTTGAATTTCACTGCCTTTACAGGCAAACTGGTGTTGTTATTAGCCTTGATTATATCTTCGCTGATGACTGCCACTGGAGGACCCTTCACAACTCTCCTTACTTGCTCCTGTCTTCTAATCTGTTGCAGAGGCACCAGAACCGGACGCACCAAGAACTGGTTCTTTTTAACCATTCCTAGCCTTTGGTTCATGAACATTCTTGATGTTGTTACAAATGATGGTCCATCAATTAAACGACCACCCATGATTTCTTTAGTTAGTGCCATCTTGTGTATATCTCTCAGTTTCTTTTCAGAGACTGTGTGCTTTTGCAGAGATGAGCGAAATGGGTGTTCAGGACCAAGAAAGAGGCGTTATGATGATGAGAGAAAGAGATGAGTTGGATAGCTATGGCACTGTGTTTTCTCTTACTCTTGTATGAAACCTGTGTGTCTGTGTTACCTTATTTATACAACACAAGCGTGCATGTGATCGAAAGCCATATGAAAATGATGTGAGCCATAAAGAATATTTCACCGTCCACACGTTTATTAAATTATTTAATTTTCCTGTCTTGAATCACTTGTTATTGCTTCTTTTTTTCCCTCTCTTTTTGTAAAAGTACTTTTTATTATTAATACAATTAAAAAACTTGGCGAACCACCTCTATTTTTTTTTTGTTTACATTTGCGTCCCCTCTTTTTTTTATTTGGTCCTTCAAAATTTTTTTTATCACCTCAAATCTTTTATTTTTATTTGCATTATTTTTTTATTGAGTCCTTCAATTGTTTTTATTTACATCTTTTTTTATTGGATCCTTTTACTTTTTATTTAACAATTATAGTTTGGTTTTGTAAAATTGATAATCATAAATCATAAAACGACATTTAGAATATGAACATATATGTGAGGCAATGCAAGATTTAATAAATATTAAAAAAAATAATGAAAATACAATATAGAAAAAGACACGGTCAATTATGGGCTGGAATAGTTGCTCACAAAGTTTTCTTTTCTTTTCTTTTCTTTTTTGTCATTTGACTTTTTTATTCTTAATTTAATTTTTTTACATTAATTTTTGACTTGAGATTGAGTTTGATGTTTTATTTTAGTTGACTTTATATGAGACTTTTACAATGTTAAAAATATGTTTAACGCTTCATTTGATAAAGTAAAATTCAATTTTATTTATTCAAATTAATTAAAATTTTAAAGAACTGATTCAAACTGAAACAAATATTCAATATTTTTTTCTAAGAAATTGCATCTTTATCTCAACTTTCCAACTCAAACTTCGGTTGGAATCAACATATTTGTTATCATTTAGTAGCACATATAATTCTTGATTTATTTTATTGAAGGCGCATGTATAAATTTTTTAATTCATAATTAAAAAAAATTATGATTAAAAACATTGACAATATCTTTATTCTTTTTTATGTTGAAAAAAAAAAAGTTCCACCCTGCATCGTAGCAAATTGAATCAAATTAGTTTATTTGTATTTGAAAACCAAAATGCATGGTGAGTCAAAAACAAGTTTTTACTTTAGTTTTAAACCTGATCCAGAGTTTGACTTGGAGCAAGTCCAGGATCATGGTTCAAGAGGGTTGACCCATGTCAACCTAATTTGTTTTATTATATATATATATATAACAAAATCAACGGGTTTTAGATGAGTTTTTCTTAGGTTGATCATGTTATTGGTTAACTTGGATTTTTAACCACGTCGCATCACATCAATTATCCTCCTATTTTTATTGAAGCCTAGCTTGACTTAGGTTTTGAATCATCTGGGAAGTAGAGATGATAATTTAATCTGAACTTGATAAATACTGACCAAAATCAATCTTAATGAGTGAGTATTTTTTGGATAATTACCTTACTCAATGGATATTGGATAGGGTATAAATATTGTCAAACCCACTTGAACCTAACCTGAAATTATATTTATATTATATAGATATATTTATAGAACATTTATATTTTTAAATATAATATGATATGTACACATCTTAATATTGACATAAAACACACACATACAAAAAGAGATATATTAACTATTTTATTTTGTATTATTTAATAGTACATAATAGATATCCGAAAATCGATTGATAATTTATAAATATTTTAATTTTTTATCTTCTAATAAAATATAAATATAAAAAAAGATAATCTTTGGAAAGGTGTTTGCTGGAGTCACATGTAAATATCCCTGTCTGCACTAAAATAGCAAACAATATCTTACTGCTTTGAACATGCATGACCACTACAAGATTTTACAGTTTTGCCGACGGAAGAATTCCGTCGGAGTGTGATTAGAAGTTCGTCGGTGATTTGTTTACCGACGACATCACCGACGGATTACATCCGTTGGCTTTCCTTTCGTCGGTGATTCCCCTTTCCGTCGCTATATCGGTCGGAAAAACAAAAAAATCATTTGCCGATGGTTTTACAGACGGAATTTGCGCGCCAAAAAAAAAAGATTCCCGCATGAAATATACCGACGGATTTGTATGCCGTCGGTGATATTGTGATTGACCGACGGAAACTAACCGTCAGTAAATCTGTCGGTAAGTGTATGAAATACCGACCGAATATATCCGTCTATAAATTCGTCGGTACTAGTGGCAGCTACTGTTAAATGCTGACGGATTAATTCCGTCGGTAATTCTGTCGGTGAGTGTTTAAAATACCAACCAAATTAATCCGTCGGTAAAATCCTTGGTAATAGTTTTTTCTGAATTTGTTTTTAAAAAATTATTTAGGATATATAATATAAAACTATATAAATTAATTGTAATACAAACCAATTATGCAAATAAAATTTATATTAAACATAAAAAAACAAAGTTAAATAATATTCATTACAAACTGAATATGTTTCAAGAAAAATATTAAATGAAGTTTTAAAGGTAAATAATGTTTATTACAAATTAATATAAAGGTGGAGCTGGTGGAGGAGGAGGAGATCCTGGAGGAGGCTGGTGGTTATACGGCCAAAAAAGACTAGGTGCACATGTTCCACTATTTGCCATGTTCATAATCATTTCGCGAAGCTGTTCATAAGCCGCTTTTTGTTGTTCATAAGCCACTTTTTGTTGTTCATACTCCATTTTTTGTTGTACTTGAGACGCTTTGATTTGCTCAGACTCCGCTCTTTATTTCGCTCTTTGTTGTGCATGAGATGCTTTGAGTTGTGCGTACTCCGCTGATAGGTTATCGTATTTCTCGGTGAGCTGAGTCGTGTGTTGCTGCAAGGCCACGAACTCCTTAGATTGGGAGCTCGATATTGATTGGAAGCTCCAAACAATTGAAACACTACGCGTCAACCGCAAGTTGTCGGCCGTAGTGTTGGAGAGCCCGTAAACCCGATTTTTATCGGGTCCACCTGACGAGCCAACCTCCATCCACAAATCCAGATCGAATTCCGAATGGATCAAAATATCGTCCCCATATCTCTCCCTTAACCGATTATTATAGATCTCCTAAAAATAAAAATAAAAAGTAATCATCATAATCAATACAATAAACATAATAACTTACATAATAACTTATAAAATAAAATGGTTGAACAAACATACCATAAAATGTTGAGCACGGTTATCAACGAACTGTTGCGCCCCCTTCTGGCGGTCTTGACTCCGCACATGCGTCTCCACAAACAGCTTCATCGGGCTCGGCTCATGTCCAAGAGACGCAGCCTATAATGAAAAAAGATATATTAACAACAACTGAATTTAACGATATATTTCATTTAAATTAATCTTACCATCCGTTTTCCATATGCAGCAAACGAAACGGAGCTGCCAGTGTGCGTTGTCACCCCGCCATGAATTGGCCGATTCCGGTTGCCAGCACCGGACTGTGAGCGTCGTGTGAACCGCTTAGAGGTCACGTGCTCAAGATAGTGCGGCCATATATCTTCCGGGATGTATATCAGTTTGAAATCCCTCCAAACCGCAACATTGTTCCAGCCTTGGAAACCCCTATCCCTCGCGGGTTTTTTTTGCCTTTTTTTGTGCTTCATACCAAAAATCACGCAACCTATTTCACGCAACCAAAAATTACATTTCGAAACATAAATTTTTGTCTAAAAAAATCTTGTATTGTTTTCGATCTTACCTAGTTGCCGCGTGATTTTCCCACACCCTCCTCACAACAGTGTTATGCTCACTGTCCCAGCAGAATTTGTGCTGTGTATAAATAAACAAGTTTAAATAAAAATAATAATTTATTTACAATTATATTAATAAGCTGAAAATTATAAATTAATACCAACCTCAAACCTGTTAAACCATGCATTGATTTGAGGTCCATTCAGGATGCTTGGATATCTGATTCCATTGAAATAATGGAATCTCCATCGATGATTTAAACGCCGATGATATTACTCGGGCGGCTTCAATGTTTGTGAACCTGAAAATAAATGAAATAAATTCAATAGTGATTACTTCATAAATTATGTTGTAATTTTTTT
>Ga0325402_1000099_pt1 | contig 42136 bp, 29 predicted proteins | sample PopdelMetagenome_22_FD_207212 | JGI IMG/M metagenome (GOLD analysis project Ga0325402, IMG submission 207212) | Populus deltoides microbial communities from Bellville, Georgia, United States - Xylem-PdKOR-R3 | ecosystem: Host-associated > Plants > Phyllosphere > Stem > Wood/Secondary xylem... | reverse complement strand
AAAGGTATCTTATATTATTAGATATGTTATTATAAAACATGCTTTAGTTAAGGAGTTATTGATACTTCAAGTGCAAAATGATGATATAAAACCTTGATAAAAATGCACTTTTAAGTACTAATCATTGGCCACTTTCGAGGCTTCGTTAGAGAAACTCCAATGTAAACGTCTTCGGAGACAACTTAAACTTGGTAAAGAAGATGCACATATTTTTTTTGGTTCCATACTTGCTCCATTTGGACGTGTGCAGCTTCATAGTCATTCGCTTGAAGGTGTCAATGCGATCATCCTAGTGATTAATACTTAAAAGTGCATTTTTTATCAAGGTTTTATATCATCATATTGCACTTAAAATATCATTAAATTCCCTAAGTTAAGCATGTTTAATAATAACAAGTCTGATAACATAAGATATCTTTAATTTATGATAAATGCTCATTTTGAATGCAGGCATATCTCACAATTTAAAGGATTGATTGATGTGTTTAACTATTGAAAGTGAAAAGACGAAGAGAGGGCTAAGCTTAAAGAAGAGATGTTGGTTCAATTCAAACTGAAACATCATTTGATTATTGGATCATAATTGGAGCTGTAGCACATGGATTTAGGTCTGGTTTATATGGATGGAAAGCTAAAACATAGGCCTAAAACTTTCATGAAGAGTCCAAGATTCAAAATGGTCATTTTCAAGTTCAAATTGTAGCAACAAAAGTGAAGTCGGAATTTGTTCTGCAGCCCAGATACTGTTCAGTGTTCAACCCATATCTTGAGTTCTGGAAGTTCATATGAGCTCATTCTTGTTTTGTAGGAAAGTTGAGACAAATTCCCAGAACTTTCATGAAGACTATCTTTTCAAATCTGATGTTAGCCATGAAGTTTTGTTTAGACAAAAAGATAATGGTTGTCACTAAGTCAAGTGGTGGCCACCCACTCAATAATTAGTCATCAAATCAATAGTTCTAAATTTTAGCCTATAAAAGGAGGCATTTGCCATACATTTAAACATCTTGGTTTTCAGATTAAGATCATATTCTTGCTTTCTTTCTTTGTATTTTTGTAATGTTTAAGTTTTGCTTTCATTAATCTCTTGTTTATGTTTTTCATCATAACTATGTTCTTATCTAGTTTATTTATGTTTCTCTTCTTCACCATTTTCACTAATGGTGTTAGAATATGTATAATATAAACTAAATATGGACTTCAATGTTTATATCCAAGAAAGTTTATTATTAACATGTCTTATCTTTTTATCTTACTAATTCTTAATACCTTGCTTGTTAAATGATTAATCTAGATTTGTGTTGTACAACCCTTGATACAACAAATATTTGACACTTTCATAGCCAGATATAACCAACACCTGTGCTATGAAAGGAACTTGATTTGTTGTTAACATAAGTTAACATCATGAATTCCTGACAATATTTAAAAGTATGGTATTCCTAAAATAAGATAATTAATATGATCATTTTAAAAATTTATAATGAACTATTAAGGATAAATCATCCGATTGGAACCTTCTTTGTGTGTGATTTCTAGTTGATTAATAAAAGAGTTTATACTATACTTATTTCTAATACTATTAGTGGATCCTCTAACATTGACAATTGTTTTATCTTTGTTTAATCCTTACAATTAATATCACACCTCAAAAGTTCTCTTCAACTCTTCATTTGTTGTTTATAATTTTATATAGTTCACCTCCTTGTGGTTCGACCCTGGTTTTGCTGGGTTATTTATTACTTCGACACTCCTACACTTGGGATAAGACATCAATCTTTTGATTGTGTCAAGTTTTTGGCGTCGTTGCTGGGGAGGTAAGTTACTGTATAAATTATATATTTTATTTTATTTTTCTTTTCACTTTTATTGTTTTTCTAATTTTTTTATTTGTTTCTTCTTTTTCTTTTTCTTTCCTTCTGCACTTGCATGAGAGTTTGGTTATGCACATTAAGTGGTAGACTTTATAGGAAATCTTCATCCTCTTTAGAAAACATGGCCAAAGAGGATAATCAGTCTCTTCATAATGAGAATAATCGAGTTAGAACACTTAGAGACCACATGAATCCAACAAGAACAAGTGCACCATCATGTATAATTTTTCCTCCTGAAGCATCTCACTTCAATTTTAAGCCAGACATTATTCAACTTTTACCTACTTTTTATGGCTTAGATCTAGAAAATTCATACTTGCATTTGAGAGAATTTGAAGAAGTTTGTAAGACTTATAAGGACTTAAATTGTAGCATGAACACCATTAGATTAAAGCTTATTCTTTTTTCTTTAAAATATAAAGCTAAAACATGGCTACAAAATCTTAGGTTAGGATCCATTCGTGCTTGGGATGAAATGCAACAACAGTTTTTAAAGAAATTTTTCCTTTCTCATAGAACAACAGTTTTCTAAAAAGTTTTTCCCTTCTAAAAATGCTCAGAATTGGGATACTGTAGGTACTTATGAGGCACCGGGTAAAACTCAACCTCATACATCTAGTGGAGGTACATACAACCTTAGGGAAGATCATGACCTCCAAGCTAAATTTGCATCTTTAGCTAGAAAAATCAAGGCACTAGAATTGAAAAGGAGTGGTCAATTGAAATCTGTTCAAGAAATTGTATGTCAAATCTGTGAAACTAATGAACACTCAACCAATGATTGTCCAACTTTGCCTTTTTTCAAGGAATGTCTCCATGAGCAAGCCAATGTTTTAAACAGTTTTTAAAGGCGAAATCAGAATCCATACTCACAAACGTATAACCTTGGTTGGAGAAATCATCCAAATTTCAGTTGGAAGAGTGGTAATAATAATGCACAAACCTCACAACCACGATTTCAAGCACACCATAATTTTCAAAATTCTCATGGATATGCACCTCCTTATGTTCCCCCTCCTAGAAGAAATCTTGAGAAAATATTGCATGCATTCATTGAAAAGCAAGAGACAATCAACACTCAACTTGCTCAAACCATGATAAATTTTAAAGATACTCTTGTAAAATTCACATATGCTCTCAATTTTCAGGAAAAAGGTAAGTTTCCATCTTAACCACAGCAAAATCCCAAAGGACAATACAATTCAAGTGCAAGTAGCTCTGGAAGCCAACACATGGATCAAGTCAAATCAGTCATTACTCTCCGCAGTGGTAAGGTTATTAAAAAACCTATTCTTGAACCTTGTGAGAAAGATGATGAGTTAATCTCTAAGGGTAAGGAAATGGTTGAACCTGAATATTGCAAAGAAAAGACTAATTCCCCACCAGTACTTCCATTTCCTCATGCCATGACCAAACAAAGAAAAGTCAATTACAATTCTGAAATCTTTGAAACTTTCAAACAGGTAAGGATCAATATACCTTTGTTGGATGCTATTAAACAGGTACCTTCTTATGCTAAATTTTTGAAAGACTTGTGCACCGTGAAGAGAAAACTGAATGTGAAAAAGAAAGCCTTTTTAACTGAACAAGTAAGTGTCATTCTTCAAAACAATAATGCTTTGAAATATAAAGACCCTGGTTATCCTACAATTTCATGCTTTATTGGAGAACATAAAATTGAAAAAACTTTACTTGATCTTGGAGCTAGTGTGAATTTACTTCCATATTCGGTTTTTCAAAGTCTCAATCTAGGTGAGTTAAAACCAACTTCTGTAACTCTTTTACTTATTGACAGATCAGTAAAAGTGTCTAGAGGAATAATTGAGGATGTGTTAGTACAAGTTGATAAATTCATTTACCTTGTAAATTTTGTTGTCTTGGATACACAACCTATTGAAACATGTAATCTAATTCTTGTTATTTTAGGATGTCCGTTTCTTGCAACTTCTAATGCATTGATTAATTGTAGGAATGGACTGATGAAGCTATCATTTGGAAACATGACATTGAAGATGAATATTTTCAACATTTGTAAGCAACCTGGAGATGATAATGATTTACAAGAAGTAGATCTTATTGAAAAATTAGTTTATGATCAATTTGAATCTACCTTGAGTAAAACTGAGTTTGATGAATATGAAGATTTGCAATTGATTTATTCTCAGGAAGAAATTGAGGACAAGAAAGGCACCGACAATTTTGTAGCGGATCATTTGTCAAAATTGACAATAGATTCGACATCAGACATCACACCAATCGATGATTACTTTTCTGACAAATCCTTACTTTCTCTTAGATCAATGCCTTGGTTCGCTAATTTTGTCAATTTTTTTATTTCAGGATATTTGCCAGCTCACTAGAGTACCCAAGATAAAAGAAAGTTCTTGAATGAAATGAAGAATTTTTATTGGGATGACCCTTACTTATTCAAATATTTTCCTGATCAAATATTTCAAAAATGTATTCTCGACAATGAGGTAAGTAGTGTCATTAAAATTTGTCATTCTGAGGCATGTGGGGTCATTTCTCGTCAAAAAAGACAGCTGCAAAAAATCTTACTAAGTGGATTATGTTGGCCCACCATGTTCAAGGACATACATGCATTCTGCAAAACCTGTGAAAATTGTCAAAAGTTAGGATTTATTTCAAAACATAAGGGGTCTTTAGATAATCTTCTATTGACTCTTGAGACGTATCTTGGTGGAGTTGTGCATCGTGCAATTCATGATTTATGGCCTCATTTTCATAAAGAACATGCTCGACATAGTCTTGGGAATCTGACTATAAAAGACCATATTTGCCAATTTTTAAGAAAACTGATGGGAAGCTTATCCTTGACCCATAGAGGGCGTTTAAGCCGTTCTTGGACATAAAACTAATGGATGATGTCATCCACAATCACAACTACCTGTACATACATATACTTTTCCAAAAAACAAAAAAAAAAAGAAGAAAGAGAGAGAGAATCCAGCTGGCCTACATATAGGTGGTATGATTGCATTCTCAATTTCTCATCTATAAAATCTTCTCTTCCTTCCCTTCATTTCTACTCAACCCATACATTCAATAGATATAGAAGTGTGTACAAATGGCAGGTTCCTCAAGTCATTAAATAAGAAATATTTGTGTTTTTGGTGGATCCAATCCTAGGAAAGAAAAAGAGTTTTTAGAATCAGTAAATCATCTTGGTCGGGTACTAGCTGAGAGAAAGATTCATTTAATGTATGGGGGAGGCAACCTTAGGTTAATGGGGAGTGTGTTAACAACTGCATTTTTAGGAGGCAATCAAGTTTTGGGTATCATTCCAAAAGCTTTAGCCAAATAGGATATCATTGGAAAAACAGTTGGAGAGGAATTACAGGTCTCCACAATGTCTAAACGAATGAATGCAATGTTTGATTATGCTGATGCCTTCATTGCCTTACCAGGTGGTTTGGGCACATTAGAAGAAATATTTCATATTTCCTCTTGGGCCCAACTAAACATTCACTAGAAACCTATAGGTTTGCTCAATGTTAATGATTTTTATGATAATTTGTTGTCTTTTCTTGATTATGCTGTGGAACAAAATTTTCTAACATCTTTGGTACGACAAATCATAATCTCTGCTGCTACTACTGAACAACTGCTTGATCAACTACAATTTTTCATCACTGTAATTGATTCCTCCATGAGTCGAATAGACTGGTCAAACAAAGAAAGTCGTAAAAAGCTTAGATTGGATTTGAGCCTTAGTTTGTAAGAACTTGTGTCTTTTGGTTTTATTAATAGCATAATGTTTCTGTTTTGTTATTTCTTCAGTGTGTTTCAAGTTTGTCAGTGTTCGCTGTTTCAGGTGATGTCTTCTATACTATATCTTTCTACTTTAGGACATTGAGGACAATGTCTTGTTTTGGTTGGGGGGGGAATTGTTGACATTAAAAATAAAAAAACTAACTAACTAACTGTATTTGTTATTATTAAAATCATTTGACAGAACTGTTATTAGGATGGCAGAGTAAGGAGGAATTCTATTAACTCTTGAGATGCATCTTAGTAAATATTCTTATCAAGGTTTATCATAACACTTCTTGAAATATTTAGGTTTACAAACTCTTGCATTAGTATAACTTGATTCTGCTCATATGCTTATTTAACAAGTATTTTTAAACCTTCATTTTCACACACACACACACACACACACACACTTTAACATATGATTGTGGGTTGCACATTGATTATTACATTATTTTTTTTTTGTTAAAGGTAATAACTAAGGGAGATGGATAGTATATAATTTGCAAAAAAAAAAAAAACAAATTGATAATATTGATGATAAAAAAAGGTAGATAAGTTTGGTTTCGTAGCCTCCCTAACCTAAACAATTAAGCTCAAATGGGTGTTTTAACACCTAATACCCTAAAGTCAACTGACTTGAAAGCTATTGGCCTAGTGCTTGTTACATGGGCTAAGGAGAAAAGCTTAAGGAACATTGCACTATCTATGTATCAGTATCTGCAACCCGAGTTACTAAGCTTATAGGGGTGTCTCAACACCTAATGCCTTAAGACCAAACTGGTCTTGGAGTCATTAGCCTAAAGCTCGTTGCATGAGTTAAAGATGTATTGTGTTTTAAGTTATATGTATATATATTAAAAGAGAGAGAGAGAGAGAGAGAGAGAGAGAGAGAGAGAGATAATAATCCCAACCCAAAGAAGTTAACCTTAGAAAAACATTAGAATAAAATTGTGTTTTCATCCAAGTAAAGCCCCATAACTATGTGTTGATATATTGAGCATAAAAGGAAGATTTATTAATATCTTGTTTAAGAAGTATGAAGCATATATATAAATTTAATAAGAGTTTGTTTATTTGGATAGATTAATAGAAGTTGAATGATGAATGCCTTGCTTTTGAATGTCGCAAATTGTTTTAACGCTTTGATTACTAGGGACTAGTAATAAGCTTGTTGGGGGGGGGGTGTGATTAGTACTTAAAAGTGTATTTTTATCAAGGTTTTATATCATCATATTGCACTTAAAATATCATTAAATTTCCTAACTTAAGCATGTTTTATAATAACAAGTCTAATAATATAAGATATCTTTAATTTATGGTAAATGCTCATTTTGAATGTAGGCATATCTCATAATTTAAAGGATTGATTGATGTGTTTAACTATTGAAAGTGAAAAAACATAGAGGGCTAAGCTTAAAGAAGAGATGCTGGTTCAGTTCAAACTGGAACATCATTTAGTTATTGGATCATAACTAGAGCTGTAGAACATGGATTTATGTCTGATTTATATGGATGGAAAGCTAAGACATAGGCCTAAAACTTTCATGGGAGTCGAAGATTCAAAACAGCTGTTTTCAAGTTCAAATTGTAGCAACAAAAGAGAAGTTGGAATCTGTCCTGCAGCCCAGACACTGTTCAGCCCATATCTTGAGTTCTAGAAGTCCAAATAAGCTCATTTTTATTTTGTAGGAAAGCTAAGACAAATTCCCAGAACTTTCATGAAGGCTATCTGTTCAAATTCTGACGTTAGCAATGATGTTTTGTTCAGACAAGAAGATAATGGTTGTCACCAAGTCAAGAGGTGGCAACCCACTCAATAATTAGTCATCAAATGAATAGTTTCAAATTTTAGCCTATAAAAGGAGGTATTTGCCATACATTTAGACATCTTGGTTTTCAGATCAAGATCATATTCTTGCTTTTTTTCTTTGTATTTTTGTAATGTTTAAGTTTTGCTTTCATTACTTTCTTGTTTATGTTTTTCATCATAACTATGTTCTTATATAGTTTATTTATTTTACTCTTCTTCACAATGTTTAACTAAGTTTATTATGTCAAGGTTGAAAGGTTTCACTAATAGTGTTAGAATAGGTATAATATAAACTCAACATGGACTTCAATGTTTATATCCATGAAAGTTTGTTATTAACATGTCTTATCTTTTTATCTTACTAATTCTTAATACCTTGCTTGATAAATGATTAATCTAGATTTGTGTTGTACAACCCTTGGTACAACAAATACTTGGCACTTTCATAGCCTATATGGTATAACCGATTGGAACCTCATGAATATTGTATGGTATAACTGACACCTGTATTATGAAAGGAACTTGATTTGTTGTTAACATAAGTTAACATCATGAATTCCTGACAATATTTAAAAGTATGGTGTTACAAAAATAAGATAATTAATATGATCATGTTAAAAATTTATAATGAACTATTAAGGATAAATCATCTGATTAAAACCTCCTTTGTGTGTGGTTTCCAGTTGATTAATAAAAATAGTTTATATTATATTTATTTCTAATACTATTAATGGATCCTCTAACCTTGACAATTGTTTTATCCTTGTTTAATCCTTACATCAATATCACATCTCAAAATTTCTCTTCAACTCCTTTTCATTTGTTGTTTATAATTTTATATAGTTCACCTCCCTATGGTTCGACCCCGATCTTGTCGAGTTATTTATTACTTCGACACTCCTATACTTGGGATAAGACATCAATCTTTTGATTGTGTCACCTAGAATCTAAAAATGCATGATGACTGATCAGGGACAAGATGTTGGAGACTTCTATAGAAGAATTAGGATGTAAATGTCCAATTTCATGGAAATGTGGTTGTAGAGGGTAAGTTCTTTCATTTTCAAAAACATGTTGTGCCTTTTGAAGGTCTAGAACTCCACAATGAGCTCTCGAAAGGTGTCAACCTGATCATCCAAAATTGCCAAAGAAGGAGAAGAATAATGGGTGAACGACATGTTCTCTAGGTTAATCCCTATTTTTCTAATTTCTTTTAATTACATTCGTAATTGCCTCTCAAACTTTTAATTTCATGCAATTTTATCCCTGCCAAACTCAATCATCAGCCCCTAAGTTTAGCGCCATTTTCATATTGGTCCTTGGTTTCTGATTTGTACACTTGGACCCTTAATTGACCATCAAACTTTCAATTTTTTTGACCCTCTAATTTGGTCAATTTCAACCCTTGAAGTCTCACGACTTTTACAATTTGGTCATTGGTTTTGAATTTCTTCAATCAAACCCCTAATTGACTATCAAACTTTAATTTTTCACAATTAAGCCCCTAATTTGGCCAATTAAACTTTTTAAAGTCTATTTTTAGTCCCCAAACTTCAATTTCTGCCAATTAACACTTAAATTGATTCCAAAAAACTGATTTTCCTTGTAATTAAGTCCTCAATAAAATTAATTAAGCCTTTCAAAATTCTCATTAAGACCTTACTCATCCAAATTTGTTTTATTTTACCCTTAATAAAATATTTTCACCAAATGGATCTTTTATCAATCAGAATTGGGTCGTCAATTTTGTCAATCTTGTATATTCTAGTCCTCTAACTTTTTCACTTGTCATTTTTTTCGTTCACTACCTACTTGGGCAATATTCTAGGCTTTCTTCATGTGTATCCTCTTGTATTTTGGATTTTCTTTTTCTATTGTTTTCCTTTTCTTTTCTTAATTTGTTTTGTGGGGTAAAAATAGGTAACAACAGATGCCTTCTCTTTACAATGCTTACAAAGAAAAATCTCATTAAGGTTTTGCATAATGAGCTTGTAAAGAAAAAAGTGTTTGTCTGACTTGTTGGGTGATCCACCCATCCAAAGACTTTGCTTTTAAAATTAAAAAAATTCATCTATTTTCTCAGGTGATCTGCTTCTTTCAAAATCTTAAAAGAATTTTAGCAAATGTCCATACTTTCTTGAAATTGGTCTCTTTTCATGTACAACCTGCTCATTTTGAAATTCAAAAAGAACTCTAGCAAACGTCCATACTTCCCTGAAATTGGTCTATTTTCATAAGCAACCTACCCATTTTGAAATTAAAAAACTAATCTATTTTCACGGGTGACCTGCCTTTTTTAAATTCTAAATAGAACTCTAGCGAACGTCCATGCTTACCTAAAATTGGTCTATTTTCAAAGACGACCTGCCCATTTTGAAATTAAAAACTAGTCTATTTTCACAAGCAGCCTACCCTTTTCAAATTCCAAAAAGAACTCCAGCGAACATTTATGCTTCCCTGAAATTGGTCTATTTTTACATCCGACTTATCCATTTTGAAATTCAAAAGTTAGCCTATTTTCATAAATGACCTACCCTTTTTAAATTTAAAAAAGAACTTCAGCAAACGTCTATGCTTCCTTGAAATTGGTTTATTTTCATGGGCGACATGCCCATTTTGAAATTTAAACTAGGATCTTCATCAAAATCCTTCAAAACTTTCCTAAAAAAAGATTCAAAACAAAATACCCTTCAAGGGTAAACTCTTAAAACAAGTGCCTTGTCGTATAGCCTTAGTTATCCACACCATATGGATGAGATTTCTTTGCCATTTCTAGACTTCCATTCACCTATGAAACTTTCATTGCCTTTCCTCTTAATTGATGGATCCTGCACCAACACTATTTCAAAGTTGAGGTTAAACCATATCCAATGCATGCCTTTTGAAATATAAACCATCATTTCTTTAAAATCTCTTCTTTTGATTGTTGAGGCTTGTAATTTTTAAGGTGATCACTTTTGTCAGCTCATCTTCCTAGTTTACCTTAGCAAGTTCATGCGAGTTACTTTTAAATCTTGAGCATTAAGCTGCCTTTGTAGCCTTCTCCTTTTTGTGAGTATTTAGGTTATGTTGAATACTATCCTAATTGGGAATGCATTAGAAGTCCTTGCTTTATAACAATGTTGTTTTTCATGTGCTTTTCTCAAATAAACGTGACACATATTTTAGTTTATTTTAAGGTGTTTTCCCTAACAATGATTTCACAAAATTTACTTTGTCTTTTTGAAAGCCTGAGATTTTTCAATGTCATGTCAAATATCAATGTTCATGCAACTCTTATGATTTGTATTAGTCTTTGAAGAAAGGTATTTCATCATGGTGATTGGTTTAGGAGATGACCCATATTGCATTGGGTTAAAAAAGGATCCAATACTTGTTTGAAGTCTTGTATTTGAATTTTCTCAACAAAGACGAATAACTATTCACTTTATCATGACTCTCGTGAATGGTTACTTATGTTTTGAGAGCGTATTTATCAGTCTTTCTCGCTTGCTTGATTAGAATGGACTTTCCAAGGTATGTAATGAAGGCTGAGTTTTATGGCTACAAAAAAAAAAAAAGAAGAATTTACAGGCTCACATGGTGTTTGAGGGTCTTCATGGGTCTAGGATCGCTTTCACTGTCTTATGCCAATTCATCCTTCTTTACTTTCCAACATATGTTATGCTATCAGAGTCCTTCACTCTTAGAAGTCGAGACAATGAATTTTTTCAAGTTTTTATTTTCACTCTAAATCTTTAATTGAACACCTAATTGGCTTTTCCTGAAATCTCTTTATTGCTTATATCAAACTTTCTATAAGAATTGAGATACCAATGTCATTTTCTATTTCAAGCCCTTGATAAAATACCCAAACATGTTTCTTCTGTTTGTGAGCTCCTAAATGATTTTCCTCTTCTTTGTTTTTCGAAGCTGTAGGAGAAGTATTTGCTTGCTTTTTAAATGCCCATGTGTCTTTTTTAAGATGTGTCACTTAGCAAAGCCCCCCCTCACATTTTGTTTTTGGCTTATTAGGCTTGCGGCTTTAATCAAGATCTTGTGGATTTCATTCACATGTATTCTACCTTCTTTGGATATTCCAACCACTTTCTCATTGTTGAAAGACATTCTCAAAAACCTTCATTCTCATCATTTTCTAATACTTGCTCTGATTTGGGGTGTCATCCTAGCCAGGATTATCTCATGAAGGAAAAGAAAAAAAAAACTCCATTTCAACTCAAATTGGAACTGCAAGGGATATTTTCATTTCTAAAGAGTATTAAAATTGGCATTTCCTCATTTCAAACAAGATTGGTCAGGACTGATAAATTTTGACCTCATTATCACTGTAATGATTTGCATGACAAACTTTGATGGTTAAGTCATTTATTTGGGTTTCTGGGTATTTAGTCATCTCCTAAGGAGTTGTTTGGCGAATCATTGCTCTTGACATATCAATGACTTTTCTTGAAATTGTTAGCCAAAGTCAAATCTTGAAAATTTTTGTTTAAGAGAAAATGATTTTTGAAAAAGCTTTTTATTGAGCCTTTTGAGATCATTTGCAAAATACGTAAGTGTGACGAGAATTAATAACCAAACTTTATTAATTTTAAAAAGATGAGTACATTATACATAGTATGTAAACCCCGGGAAATAAATATTAGTGTAAATTGGAAACTAAATAAATGAAAAATAAAAGTAAATAAATTTATGTGCAGGCTTAAATAAAAACAAGAATTTAGAAATTTTAGGATATAAATTTTCGGATAAAATATTTTGATGCATTATAAATTTACCCGGAAATATTAAGGGTTGGATTAAATTAAAGAAAATGACCTAAATAAAAAATAAATTAGGGGTGCAATTATAAGAAATGAAAAGGGCTATAGCTTAATTATAAGAAGAAACCGATGTAGGGAAAAAGTAACACACATAAAGGAGATGGGGCCTAAGTACAAATAAGAGAAATTATAGATATAAATACTCATCTTCCTTGCTCACAAAAAATCTGCAACAATCATAAGAAAAAAGGAGGGAGATTTTGTATCAATTTTTGCAAAATCAAGAGAGAGTCACCAAAATTTCCAAGAACTCATCCAAGATTAACGGTTTATATGTAGAATAAACACTTGTGGGCAAGAAATTAACAAGAAAATTTGAACAAGAAGAGAGGAGAGAGGGCCGACTGTCATTAGAAAAAGAGGGAGTAAAATTTTTTTAACTGGTTGAAGATTGAAACCTTGATTCTCACCAGGTAAAATGTTCTAAACATGGTCCTATAAGTTGTTTCAAATTCAATTACGAATTGTTGCTTTAATGTTGAATTTTAGATTAGGGTTCTTAGACTTGAATTGGGGGAAATGTATTAATTATTAGAATTGAGTTAATTCATGTGTTATAAGTGATTGGGGGTATGAAATCATGAAGATTTATCAAAAGAAATGTATGGGTAACTAAGTAATGGGTGATCGACCATATGAAGAGGAAAAGGGGGGGAATTGTGGTTTTTCCTTATCGAATCTATTATACTAGGTTGTTTATAAAGTGAATGTGTGTGTGTGAATTGAATGAAATTAGCATGAAAGGAATGAGGGAACTCTTGGTTCCTTAAGGTCATGTTTTCAGCTAATTATGTATCAAAGGGGAAGAATGTTTAATTCGACACATTTAGCTTGATAACATGTGTTTAATTGTATCGAAATAAAGAAAGATACATGTTGAAATAGTAGGGATTGTGTTTAGAAAAACATTGTTCAGAAAGTTAGTAAATCGATGAAAATATTCTATTTTGACGTTAACAGGGAAGATTGTAATAAATAGAGTAAATGTGCTCCTAAAAGATATTTTTGACACTCTTATATGGTATGTGATATGCTTAGGGGTTGAGATAAAAGAGGGAAAGTTGAATTGTGAATGTTGTGTGTAAATGGAAAGGTTGACGAATTTGGACAGATTTGTTTCCTAACTTTTAGAGAGAATTCAGATAGAAGGAGAAGGGAATTAGGATCAGGTTCCTTCATAAAAATTGTAGTTTTGGATGTTGAATAACTAAGGAAATTGGTCTTGCTTAATTTGAAGCTATAGAACTCTAATTATAGGTCACCAACTGAGATTGGGTCGTGACAGACCTTGTAGAGTAGTAGGTCTGATTTATTGACAAGAAATTGTGAGTGTCTTGGTTACAGAACTGGGTTCTCCTCCCTTTAGGAGACTTTTATTGCCATGTCTTAGCTTTCCAAAGAGACCAGCCTCGCTTGAAATGGAGTCCTAGAGCTCCGGATATAGTCAACAATATAAGGAGAGGTCGGAATACGACCTCGAGTAGCAGATTTGGAAGGTCGCTAAAGCAACTATCTAGACGTGTTAAGGGTGAAAATTGGGTCCTTTCACTTTAAGGAACATGTGATATTACATTTTAATTTCCAAAAGAAATGAGCTATATTCAAAATGAAAATTTGTAATGATAACTATGGTTAGACAAAGAATAACCATGTTAAATGAAATGAGAAAACGTAAAATATAAAGAAATGAATAATTGAAAGAAAGACTTGTATTGACTATTAATATGGTTATTATGAAATGTATCCTTGAATGAGAATAATTTATGAGATATGCCTGTGATTACAGAAGGGACCACGACATGATGTAGCAATAGCAGTAGGGGAGCACGGGTAGAGTTTCTACTACAGGTAGGTGATCCGCACCTATGCTTCTTAGTGAAATTTCATGATTTCTTATGTTATTGAGGTGAAATGTGACTTTGTGAATGTTAGATATTATATGAAGAATGAAATTTTATGTAAAGATATTGTTATTTCGGATAATATCTCGAATGTATATGTGTCCAAGGTGAATGTTTTCTTTTCGTGTGAATTGTCAAATGATGGAAGTGATGGAAGTATCACTAACATAGAAGTATGAGAAATGTAATATGAGGCATGGACTAACATACATTTAGTGTATGTTAGGATCCCGGGTAAGGGGATCACCATGCATCGCCTAACATACATTTAATGTACCTGGGTAAGGGGATTACCATGTATCGGCCAGCATACATTTAGTGTATGTTAGGATCCCGGGTAAAGGGATCGTTATGCATCGACGCGTATGGGGTGATGATGATACCGGTGAAATTGGTATTGATAATGTGTTAGGTGAAAATATATATGGTTGATTTTATGAAATCTTGAACGGAAGTTGGAAATGAAAGACAACACAATTTAGTAGTTGAATGGGAAAGGGGTTCCAATGGAAATAAAAGGAAGAAGTAAATAGAATAAGAATACATGCTCCTTTTTAAATTATTGGATATTTGAGTTACTATATTTATTGCGATATTCATGTTTCAAGAATATGTATTTTGTTTCAAGACCATCATATGTACGTCAGGAGTAGATTTTAGCTTTTGTTCACTTTTTGTTATGTAGTCTAGGGAGGATAACCTTGTATTTTGTAAATATTGAAACATTTTTATAATTAATGTTTAAACTTAAATAGATGAACCTAACTCTGTAATCTATACAACCATGTTCCATGAATGCGTGTTTATGTCTTTTATCCCTCAATAATGATATTTGTTATTCAATGAATGTTATAAATATTATGGTTGAGATGATGATGATGTTTGTGGGATTGGGACCTAGGATGATTAGATTGTGATTAAGTTATGAGATGCGGGATATGAAAAGTGTATACAAGTTACATGTTGATAATTTAGGACCTCTCGGTATAAGGGAGACTTTGCCGAAATTTCGGTAGACTTTTATATGAAAACTATATGAAAAAACAAAAATTGTCCTATTTTCCTTTTTGACATGAGATTGTTATTTTATCCTGGTTATGAAGATAAATTTGGGAACATTACATAGTATGTTTTTACAAATCAGAGCTCATAGGCCTAGGCAAGTCGTCTTCATCCATTTTTGTCAATAAAAAAGCTCCCTCAGAGAATGTTTTCTTCATTATATATGGGCTTTCATAGTCGGGTGCCTACTTACTCTAATATTTATCGGGTAAAGGTAAGATATTCTTTAGCACTAAATCTCCTTCCCAAAATATCCTAGGTCTAACTTTCTTATCATATGCTTTAGCCATTCTTTGTTGATACAACTAGTGATGATAAATTGCAGCTAACCTCTTTTCATTGATCAGGTTTTACTGCTTGTATCTCATTTTGACCCAATTAGCTTCCTCAAGTTCTAATTCCATAAGTACATAGAGATGAGATTTCTACTTCTAGTGGCATTACTGCTTCTATCCCGTAAACCAATCAATAAGGTGTAGCTCATGTAGACATCTTTATTGTGGTGTGATATGCATGTAGAGCAAAAGAAAGCATTTCATACCAATCCTTGTATGTGACTACCATCTTCTGCATAATCTTCTTAATATTCTGGTTGGCAGTTTCCTCAACATCGTTCATCTTTGGCTTGTATGGAGATGAATTTGAGTGCTTGGTTTTTCATTTCGCATAAAACTCTACTATCATTCTTCCATTGAAGTTTCGTTCATCTTTGGTCTGTATGGAGATGAATTTGAGTGCTTGCCTTTTCATTTCGCATAAAACTCTACTATCATTTTTCCATTGAAGTTCTGAGCGTTATCAGTCACTATCCTTTCAAGTTTTCCAAATCGATAGATTAAATCTTGTTTAATGAATCTCTTCACTACCTTCTAGGTTACATGAGCATATGAATTGGCTTCCATCTATTTTGTGAAGTCGTCAATGGCCACTAAGATAAACTGATGCCTGTTACTTGTTTTTGGATTGACAAGAACAATTACATCAATTCCCCATATATCAAATGGCCATAAAGTTGTCATATTGAATATAAGAGTTGGAGGTGCATTTATCTTATCACTATACACCTGAAATTTATGGCATTTTCTAACATATTCTATACAATCCTTTTCCATGGTCATCCATAAATATCTTAACCTTTGTATTTATCAAGCTGTCATATGCCTACCAGAATGATTTGCACAAATCCCCCTATGAGCTTTTTGGGGCATCTTTTTTGCTTTTGTCCCATCCAAACACCTCAACAATGTTCTTGTCATGGGATTTTCTTGTCATGTACACTATGTCATACTCAGTCAACATCACCTACCATCTTGCTATTCTACTTGATAAATAAGGCTTTTCAACGATATATATGAGAGGATCCAATTTTAAAATCAGCCATGTAGTGTAATACAACATGTATTGTTGAAGTGGTTTTGTAGCCTATACAAGTGGATAACAAAGCTTTTCTACTATTATGTATCTGGACTCGCAATCTATGAACCTTTTACTCAGATAATAGATCGCTCTCCTCCTTTTCCAGACTTATTATGTTGCCCAAGTACACATCCCATTGTATTTTTGGTTGTTGTTAAATATAGAATCAATGGTCTGCTAAGAAAATGAGGCACCAGCAAGGGTGAATTTTGCAAATACTACTTGATTTTATTGAAAGTTTCTTGGCATTCCATGGTCCATACCCTAGGATTTTTATTTCAAAGTAGAAAGATTGACTCATAAGTTGTTGTCAATTGAGATATAAATCGAGTAATGTAATTCAAATGACCCAAGAACCCTCTTACTTCTTTTTCTATTTTAGGCACCGACATGGCCTAAATTGCTTGTACTTTATTAGGATCGCTTCAATACCTTGGCTACTTACCCTAAATCCTAAAAGCTTTCTGTATTTTACCAAGAATGAGCATTTTACAGGTTTCAACTTCAACTGATATTTCTCAACCTTTCAAATAACTTTCTTAGATTCTAACAATGGCCTTCTCCCTCTTTGGATTTAGCAATCATGTCGCCCACATACACCTTAATTTTCTTTATGCATCATGTCATGGAACAAAGCTACCATTGTCCTTTGATAAGTGTTCCTAACATTTTTTAGTTCAAATGGCATCACCTTGTAGCAAAAGGTTCCCCACGGAGTAACAAAGGTTGTCTTCTCTTTATCTTTGTTAGCTATTTTAATTTGGTTGTACCCAGAGAAACAATCCATGAAAGAGAATGTTGAGCTTTACATCACATTGTCAACCAGGACATCAATGAATGGCAAAGGGAAGTTGTCTTTCGGGCTTGCTTTATTTAAATCCCTGTAGTCTACACATACCCATTGGGGGTAAATAACCACCTCTAAAAAACCAACATCTCATTGCCTTTCTATCTCGGCTTTCACTATGAGCACCATATCCGGATCCGTTCTTCGTAGTTTCAGCTTCATAAGTATACTTTCTTCATTTAATGATACCTTATGTACTAAACTAGACATATCTGTATAAGACCAAGAAAACACATCGACATACTCGTGTAGTAGTGAGATCAAGTTTTCTATTTTGCTAGCAGTGATTAGAGTCCCTATTTTTAATTCTCTTTGATCCTGCCCTATACTGACATTAATTGTCTCCAATTTGTCTTTTTTCGGTTTCCGAGCTCGCTTTGATTGCTCTAATAGCATAGTGAATTCTTTTACATCATCCTCTTCCCATTCATTTTCTACAATTACAATTGTATACTCATCAAATTTTGGCCATTCATTCTCAATGTAATGTGCTCATGATTTTGCAGACGATATGCTTTCATATTTCCTGAAATAGAAAGGTGTTTCAATATAAGTGTGTAATTTGCAAAGAGACAAAAAAATCTACGAAAACGCATGATCTTATTGATAAAAGAAAGGCTCAACTATAATGAAAACCATATGTTGACATCTTGAGCTAAGATTGCCAACTTGGTATCAAAGACAAACACTGAAAGCATAAAACACATAGTAGAACAACAACATCATTTACTTTTTAAAGACTATAAGAGCCTTTTGAATCACTTAATTTTAGAACTTTTTGTCATTTTCTAGGTTTTGCATAAAGGTTTTTGTCATTGTTTCATCACAATGTGAATAATTAGTTGCAGTAGCAACTCTTCTCCTTCCATAACCTTTCCTTTCTCGCTGTAGCTCTTGATCTTTTTGTCATCTTATTTCAATGTGTTGATTTCCATAGTAGCTAAGTCTTGATTAGGGACATCCAACATATCTTCGATGTGCGTTACATAAGCAACTTTGGGGAATGATACATGGATTAGGGGATGGCAATCGTTTCTTCTTCTGGTTCCCTTTCTTTCAGCCTAACCATCCTTTTTTCTTGTTTGATATCGGTAGCCCTTTTATAGTCTTCCCTTCCAGGCTTAAAGCCAAGCCCAAATCTGTGATTAACAGTCTTCAACCTTATCAGACTTATCCTTTCAGGATTCCCTGAGATAGAATCATACTGGAAAAAAAATTCTATTCTTTAAGAGATATTTAGCCACCATTCTTGCGGCTTTAGAAATTACTGGTTTTCTGAATACTGTGTTTTCTGGCACCTATTTTGCATTAATAATTTCAAAAGCATAGAGATTTCCATCTTCGCTCCCTTTAGCTTCTATGTAAGGGACTACCACATTCTACACCATTGTCAAGGTCGTTTTAGCCTTAACTATCACCAATGTTCCATTCATGATGTACTTTAAACATTGATGCAAAGATGATGCCACAGTGCCAGTGGCGTGTATCCAAGGCCTTTCTAATAACATATTGTATGATGAATGGATGTCCATCACTTGCAAAGTTACTAAAAAACCTGTGGGTTAATGAAGAACTCTTTTTCAACGATCCCTACCACTTTCTTTGGGGAACCATCATAAGCCTTATCCATCATGGTGTTTGGTAGCATATGTGTTGAATCAACTGGCATTTCATCCAACATATGTTTTAGGAGTACATTTAAAGTTGAACCATTGTCCACCAATACTTTGCCAATGGTGCAATCCTTGTACCTTATAATGATGTATAGAGGTTTATTATGACTTGTTCCCCCAACATCGAGCTTGTCTATAGTGAAGTATAGGTAATTTATCATATGGATTCTTTCGACCAGATGCTTTATAGTCCTTTGGGCCATTTCTTGGGGCACATATGCCTCTTTCCAAACTTTTTACAGCGCATTATGTTGGGGTTTAGAACTTAGAATAAGAGACATCAGGGATATCTTGGCAGGGGTTTTCTTCAGCTATTTTACCACACTATACTCACTGTGTTTCATTGGTATTAGGAATTCATCGGTTTTGTTCTTCACTCACAGGTTTATTTAGTTCCATACCTTTGATGACATCTACAATCTCTTTGTCTTTGGCCTTTCATTGTTTTTCTAGTTTTTCAGACGTAAAACACCTGCCACTTCAAGTTAATTCATCAATCTCGGTTTGAAACATAAAAGCAGGTCCCTCAACATTAGGTGGATTACTATAGTTACGAGGCAATGCATTATATTTCCCATTATGGGTAAAGGCAGGCCTTGTTAGGATGAGTTTTGATGGATTGCTCTTGGTATGTTGGAGCTTACATACCTCTACCTTCTTCCTTTTAAAGCTTACCATGCCTATGACATCATCCTTTTCCTCCTTTTCTATCTGTAGTAGACCCCCAGTCATCATTTGTATCACTTTTTAGTGAAACTCCTCACATTCATCGATGTTTTGTCTCATTTCTTCGTGGAACATATAAAAGTTATCACTCTTCCTTGAACTTAATTTATTTTTTATTGGCAAGCACCCGACTTACACTAGCATGTCATACAACCTATCCATAGTTACCCTCAAAACCTTTTCTTTCTTCCTTCCAAACTCTACAACATTTACTCTCCCACTATTGGAAACATGATTAGGCAGAGAGTTCAAGAGCAAGAGCTTCCTCTTAAATGCTTAGCAAGTATCAATATTATGGCCATGATTTCCATCATGGTACTCACAGGTTAGCTCTAGTTTGTACCAATTCAAGAAGGGAGGTTTTAGTGGTGGATATGGAAGAGGGGCCACATGACCTATTCTTAGTAATTTTTCATACATCTCTTTTAGGGGCATATGTAGATGCGAGAGTTTTTCTTAGTTTCTTTGGTAAGATCTTTTTGGATTGTTTTTGGCTTGGTTTTCTTGCGGGTCAATGAGATGGTTTACTGGAAGAGGCTTAACATTGATACTGGATATTTGGGGAGACGGGGTTCGGTAGCTTTGGGTTTGGTAATTTTGGTTTTGGTAATTCTTTTTACCCTTATATCCTCCTTCTACATTGCCTACATCAACATCCTTTTTCTTCCTAGTAAACCCTTTCTTCTCGGTAGATTTTGATATTCTACTAGCTTTTATCCCTTGTTTTATTCTGTCAGTAATAATAAACAACATCATAAAAATGTTGGGTGGAGCTTTGTTAATATTGAACTTGTATTGCTTTAAGAAAGCATTAGCAAGATCACTTTATTTTTTTTATCCTTATGTTATCCATAATCATGTACCAGCTTAAAGCAGAACCAATCAAGTTGTTTGGGAAAAAAATGAATGAGCAACTTCTTATCATGTATGATCTCCACCATTTTGTTGTAGTATGACCTCAAGTTTGTATTAAGGCATTCTAGTCCCATGTACTTGATAAATTCTGGCACCCTAAACTTCTTGGGCATCACTACATTTGGCACCAGACATATTTCAGCTGCTCTAACTGAGTCATAAAAGTCAAATCCCTCAACATCCCTTAATCTTTCCTCCAAGGTAGCCCACTTATCTTGATCAAAATGATCAAGGAGTTTAACTCTGTGAGGTTCCTCCATTGTTAGATCTATTATGGATGACACTTAAATAGGCGTAATCGGGTGAGCTATTAAAATGCTCGTTATTTCTTGTGGTTTAGCCGCAAGAGTTTCCCCTAACTTTTGTGAGTCAAGGATAACCAAAACTATTAGTGATAGTAGTATAGTCGACTGTTGACTAGATGTCCCTTCCCCAGACTACACTCATAGGAGTTGCTCGAGTAAACTGGTTATTCGAGCCGTATTATTTTTAACATCTTCTAGCTCTTTTTGGTAGTGGGCCTCTAAGTGATCCCTCTCTTTGTTCTCTATCCTTTTATGAAGCCTAATATTGTAGACTATGACATGGAGACCTATATTTCAAATACTTACCATGAACTTTTCATCATAAATGTAGATGTATATGGATGAACGATTATGCATGATTATTTATGTTAGATATAGATTAGCTATACCCTGGGCTAATATATGGCCACCATTCCTTTATAAACGAGCAGGGTTCTTATCCTTTCGTAGCTACGGAGACAATTTAATTTGAGCCAATATTTAATAAAAATATACTTGTCATAATGAGATATTGCTCAAAAGGTTGAGTCTAAGCTCTTTTCATGAATACTTGATAAAGACTTTTACATTTAAAATCTAGTCTACTCATCATCACTGTTTACAGGGAGAAAAGCAAAGCCATTGTTTTTTATGTCCCTAAAAAAAGCATTACTCTTAGCCCTGCTTTATTGATATCGGTGGACATCCCTTTAACTTGACAGGCATTGTGGTGAATTCTTCGAGCATAGACAGGGGCCTAGTCAATCTGCTTATCCATGTTTCTCATTTTTCCAAGGGGAACATATTGTTCCTATTCAATTAATTGTTGTTAGAGTCAATCATCTGGTTGTGGTGCTTAAGCAGTTTGTTCTTCTTTTCCAAATGTTTTTCCTTGGCCTTTTCTTTGTTGAACTTCTCCTTTAGCAGGTTAATCTCATTTCTCATTTTATCCAAATCAATTTTGAAGACCCTGACAACCTTTTCTTTGGCTTTTGCTTTAGCCAACTCACTTTCCAGCATCACATGCTTCTTGTATACTTTTGTTGTAGCCAACTCTCTTTCCAGCGTCACATGCTTCTTGTATAGCCTTTCATACTACTAAATTTGAGTTTTTAATTCAGCTTAAGTTTTTGAAGACATATCAGTCTTTTCTTGGCAATCATTGAAATTGGATTTCAAAGCCTCTAGCTCTGTACTAGTTTGCATCCAATATGTTCTCAATTCTTCTCGCTCTTTTTTAGCTTGGTTTCTAGCTGTCTTTTCTTCTTATAGTTGCTTCACTAAGGACATGATTTTCTTATTGTTTTCCTCCAACTATTGTTGCTCTATCAACTTTCTCAATCTCTCTTCAGTGAGGATTTACTCCTTAAGGGATATCTACAGGGCTTTGTCAATGCCTACCTCTATTTGGAGTTTTTCTAGTTGTTCTCTCAACTCTTCCTCATTGTTAATACCTTTTCTTTTAGTTAGTTAAATAGCTTACGAAGTCTCGACTACAAATCCAAGAGTCATGGGGATGGTGACTAGTAATAAATTTCTCCATCTTGAATACTTTACACTAGTCTTGCTTGATGTTCTTCACAACTTCTAACGTAGATTGATCATTGAATAACTTAGAGACTTGGGATAACCTGACCGTCCTTGGAACATGCTATATGCCTCGAAGTTGCCTCACAACCAAAACAGGTGCGTAGCTGACATATCTGATCACTCCAATCAAAAACACCCATTGTTTTGTCCCATAACTCATCAAGCAATCTGCTGCTCTCATCCATGAGACTTTTCACTTCACTTCTCTTTGACTTCACTTGCAATTTTACTTTCCAGTTTTCCTCACTCAGGTCCTTTCATTCCTCTTCTTTAACTATATCTCCAATGGTCTTTGACTAAACCACAAGAACTTGTTAAATACTAGCCTCTTTGTTTCTATATGGATAATCAGCCATATGTACAACAATTATTTATAACATCTCATTGATCCTTTGCTAACCCTCCTACAATGGTTGAGTGTTAAGATAGTTTTTGCTAGTATCGCCTCAGTGGAATTTATCTGAGTGTTTTCATATGCAATAAAAGCTGCAACTGCCTCTAAACTGATTACTCTAGTAAGGTTTGGAAATAACACCAATCCAAAAATTCCTAAAGCAAGTATTCTACCCTTTTTTCTAGTAAATCTAAAGTTATTCTTTCTCATTTCGAATCCCTCTTTGATCATCTTCCACTTTTGGTCAGTAGCACTTTGTCGTGCCTTTGGTGAAAGTAGACTTTGGAAGAGTATGGTTTATTGACCGAATTCCCTCAAAATCTATACAAAGTCTACTTTTCTAAAAGTGAAGCACTGGTACTCCGAGTCCTAAAAATGCATCAAGGTCTTAATTGCTAAATTCTGTACGGACACCTTTGTGATTTCCACTATCTTACCATATTTCTTTAAAAACTCATCCTCGCGAATGCTTTTCATGTGTGAGATGAGCTTCTTTAAGTCATTTCCAAAGCAACTCACATTTCTAATGAGTGGCAATTTACTATCATCCAATCTCAGGCAATTTCCTTCTAACAGCTATAGGGATTCAGAATCCAACCCATATTTAATAGAGGTCATCTCTTTAATGGTGGCCATGTTATCAACCTTAAGTCTTGCAATTGAAGATGCTTTTTAAGGTTAAACATGTCTTAATATAACAATGTTTATTCATGGAACATAATTCCTATAGATAGTTTCTATGCCTTTTTACGTGAGATATTGAGGTAGGCATTATGTAGTCTTAAAGGGGTCTCTTATTGTCTTAGTAATTACCCTCGTGAAGGTAATATGGGGGCTCAATAGGTAGTGAGATTGTACACATCCAAATCACTATCAGTCCAAGCACTCAGCAAAGAGTTGGATGGTTTCACGAACTTAAACCCTAACTGAAAGTCATATGGTAAGTATCTACTTCCCCACTTAACCTAAAATTTTCATGTGTGTGCATTTCAAAATGATATATCACAAATAAACTAGTGATGCCTGAAGATATTCATCCATATCCAACTTACATGCATAAGCAGGATAAAACATGCTAAAGTGTAAAAAAAAGAAGTTAAATGCAAAAATTTAAACACATCAAATCAATTAAACCACATAAAACACACAAAGCCTAGTCCAAAACAGTCCAAAAAGAAAGAAATTACCCGGTGGAGTTGCTATTTTGTTGCATATGGACGTGTGGTATAGCGAGATGTCGGGATCGAGGAGTCACCACTTAGTTTTTTGGTTCAAGGTCACTAGGACACCCAAGTGTAGAGCACCTTACCTCAGGTAAGCTGCATTGTTTAGTCTAGATATGGTTTAAAGGTTTTGATGAGTTCTTAACAAATGATCTATGTATGGTTCAAAATAAAGATTTACTCATATGAATAAATCTAACATTTTGAATTTATTATGGGCTCATATGCCAAAATAAATCCTTATGTGAAGGATCCATGTAGATGCCCTATTAAAGTTCACTTATCTTGGAAGGCAAAAGGGTTTTCATAACTCGTATATTATGGTAAAACATACTCCCAATTAAAAGTTTCTAGTCAACTCTTGGTATTTAAATACCAACCTACTTATAGGTCCAACATATATACTAGGATGTTGAGATAACCTTATTGCAACCTTTCTTCCTAACTCCATCATGAGATACTGATTCCAATCTTATTCCATCTCGAAAATTAAATTATTTGATGGTTGTATACCCCTGAGATTGCCATACAATGGTGTGGTCCCCAACACTTCAAATATTTTACAAAAAAAATGCAAAAACAAATTTGAATAATAAAATAAAAAGGGAAAAGACATATTTACCCCTAGAATATACTAGAAACTAGCCAGAATAGTGGTGACGTGTGGCTTACACGTGCTTGTTAAGTGGACGTGATTATGGTTTGTGGATCCATACTACAATGATAAGGGAGGCGATTGAAAAGCTAGATTACGTATGCATTTTTCTCATCTTCCTTTCCATGTCGGTGGTAAAGTCCACTACTATTCTAGGACGACAAACCAAATAAGAGATGTATTAGTTTCTTGTTTTTTTTCTTTGCCGGTGTGAGAGGACCACTAGGCTATTCTGTAGAGAAACACAAGTTATGATGGATAAAGAGAATGTCGAGGGTATGTGTATAAAAAAAGATGGTTGTCGTGTGCTCAAGTGAAGGAGACCTAGTGGATGGGGGAAATTTGGTTAGGTTGGTCAGTTGTGGTGGATAGTTTGGCTAGAAAGAGAGGTGATGGCGTGAAGGATGAGAGAGATGAGAGGGAAATGGGTGGTGACTGTGTGAGAAGAGGGTTTTCTGGCGTTTTTTTAATAATTTTTTCTTCTTTTCTTTTATTTTGCTTTTTCATCTCTCTTTTTGCAGAATCTTGTACTCTGCCTCTATCTTTTTTTCACTTATTTTTTTTTTATTTTTAACCCTTCTCTCAATTTTCTCTCTTTTCCAAAAAAATTTCCTCCCTCTAAAATTTAGTTCCCTTTTCATTATATGGGGTCAAGCTCTATTTATATCCCCTTGTTTTTATTCCCTCTTGTATTGTCTTTTTTTCTACCATTTTCAACTCTTTTTATTTTTTCCATATGTATCCCCTTATCTCTTAGTGTTGACCTTTGGGTCACATATTCAAATTTTTATATATTTTGATGATAACAATTAAATAGAAAATGGACTAACATTTTCTTGTTGAGAATAAGTTTAAACATGTTTATTCAAAGAACATATCGAAAAGCAAAATGGAAAGAAGTCCAAGAACAAAGCAAGTGAAGTGATGCAACCATATTATTCGATAGTTTTACCCACATTTAACTGGTGTTTTGCCTATGTTTTATATATATAATGCCTTGATATTCTTTGTTTTATATTTTGAAGGCACTTTTGGATGAAAGATGCAAAGAGTAAATTGGAGAAATTTGGCAGATTTGACCTTCAGTTGATGTTTTGTGTAGAGCGTGAGCTCTAGAGGTTGAAATGAAGTGATTCTAGTGGCATTAAAAAGCTAACATCCATACTTTTCTGGACATCTAAGCCAATAAAATAAAATAAGGAAGAGCATGGAAATCGCAGCCTTCAAAGTCAAATCTCGCAATCTGCCAATGTTGACCTTTGGCCATTCCGACTTAAGTATCTTCAGCTACAAAAGTTCATTTGATGCAACCTCAAATGTTTTGGATTTCTAACTCAAATACCTATCCATGTATTCAGCAAAAACAGATCTCATATGAGGGAGATATGATTTTTCTAAGATGATAAATGAATTCTGCCAGCAAATAGGTTTTGTGAAGAAACGAGTCCAAATTGCATCATGAAGCATCCAAACTAACATCCAAGTTTTATTTCAACAATTTAGCCCCTCTAAGTCAAAACTTGAAGATTTCATGCAAGGCTATTTCTCATTTTTTAAGAAAATAGTTATTGAAGTATTTAAATGTAAACTGTCTACTTAAGGGAAGACTATTTTGTAAAATAGATACTAGGGTTTCCTAGGATATAAAAAGAATGAGAGAAGTGAACACAAAAAGGGCCAGCCAAGAGAGAAAAACGCCCCCTTCCTCTAAGAAACCGGAAATCATGCATTCCTTCTTTTTGATTAGTTGTTCAACAAACATGCAAGGCTAAACTCTTTTTCTTGGTTGCAAGGACACAGAAACCTTCGCATTTTAAGAACTATGAGATCTATTTTACCTTTTTCTTTCCAATTTATATGATGAATAAATATGTTTGTTCTTCTATGCTTATTTCATGTGATTGTTTATTTTAACTGTTAGAGCGAACTCTAAGTTATTATTGTGACAAATCTATTGCTCAGTTCACTATCAAAACCAGAGTTGTAGTATATAAACTTGTGAAGCAACTGAGATTAATAATTATGGTGGATCCAGATTAGTAATCTTAGGGAGAACATTTAATAGATGTAATCAAACATGGACTGCGAATAGTTATGTTGTCTTGATTAATCAACTTATCTAGTTCTTAAGGCTGTCATTGAATTAAATTACTAGTACGAACATTGTGGTTGTTTGATGGTTAGGATTAGTTATACAGTGGATTTGTTAACTAATCAACATAAGAAAAGATAGATATTCAGAGTATAAATTGACGTCTCGTTTCTATGATTAGTTCTGATATCCGTAGGTGGATCTTTGTTTGCGACCAACGTTTGTTCTATTGATAATTTTCTGATTTTATTTACTTTTGCTTGATAGTTTTATGTTTTCTTTTTCTTTAGCCTAGATAACTTCCAAACCCCCTGAAATTGCATATCATATAGCATAAAAATCTGACTTGAACCTTCCTTGTGGGATCGACCCCTTGCTTGCTCTATATTATCTTGTGTGTTGTGTTTTAAGCTAGGATAATTAATTTGTGTGACCGTCACATCGCAACATGAAGACTTAGAATTAAGTATTTATTTTAGTTCAATGTGTAAATGTTTATATCTTATCTTGATTTCATAATTAAAATGAACTAACACACTTCACTATACATGCATTAATAGGATTGATATTGGTTCAAGAATTCTCCGCGTAGAAATCTATCAAAACTAGAAATTTGTTGGAAGCAGTCGGCTGTATGGTGATACCAAATGAACTAGTCAATCGCTTGTTCTTCAGTAATGAAAACTTGGAAATTATGTAGGAACCAGTCAATTGCTTGTTCATCAGTGATGAACACTTGGAAACTATGTAGGAAACGGTCAACCAATTGGCTTGACCAATATGAACCGGTAGATTACTTTGGTCGTCAGTGGTATTCCAATAGCTATAAACGACTAGTTTATTTTGAAAACTTATAAATAGCTATCTTAATTTTAGAAATAAAAGAGAAAAACAAACATATATGATATAAAGACTATTATCACGTGAAAAACAAACTAGAAATCATACTCTAAGTTGTGCTAATTTGAACCTTCATATCCAAGCACTAAAGTATTCATTCCCATACTCACTACACTTAAACACTTTTAAATATACTAAGTGTTATTAAGAAAGTTATAGAGATACAAGTTTCAATTGTATTATCCACTATTTGAGAGTTTTTTATTGTAAACAAAAACCAAAATTGTAAACCTTAGAGAGTTACGTAAAAACTCTTGGCATTGGTGAGAGAATATCACCAAGGAAAAATCTTGAAGAGGGAATATCTTCAAGTGGGAAAAATATTGGAGAATGTATATCTCCAAGTGGATAAAAATCTTAAAGAAGAGTTTTTCTTCAAGTGGTGAAAAAGGGCTTGGTGTGGATTCATCAAAGACATTGCACTCTTAAGCTTGGACTAGTAAGAGAATACAATATTCAAGCACGATTTAGTACTTGAGGTGTGGATGTAGGTTTGCCGAACCACGTTAAAACAAGTTTTCAATTTCTCTCCCTTACCTATTTATTTTAAGCACTTTAATTTTATTGTTGGTTATTGAGTTTAATTTAATTAAATTGCATTATTTGTTAGTATTAGTGAAATACCTATTCACCCCTTTAGGTGTTATTGTTGCCTTAATTCTAGAACAACAATTGGTATCAAAGCTTAGTTCTCATATATATAAGTTTACTTAGACTTTTAGTAGAATGATAACCACTAGTTATAAACTTTAAAATAAAGGATCATCCAATACTAGACCATCTTTCTTTGATGGAAATGATTACACATATTGAAAGGCCAGGATGATTATCTATATTCAATCAATTGAATATGATTTATGGTTATCTATAGAAAATGGACCCTATAGACCTATCAAAACCAAAAATGGTATTTCAATTACTAAAGCTAGGAATGAGTATACAGATGATGATGAAAATTTGTTTTCTATGGATGCTAAAGCTATGAATATTTTGTATTGTGTATTAAGTATAAGCAAAGTTAATAGAATTAGATCTTGCAAAAATACTAGGGATATATGGCATGCTTTAGAAATATGATGAGGTATAACAACCAACTTAATCCTAATATGAAGTTAGCCATACTTAATGCAGTCAAAAAAGCATTGAATCTGATTATTTATATACTTTAAGTAATTACTCATTTATATATATTGATGTTTGTGTTATCTAGAACTTCAATTTTGGCCTTTAATTTAATTTGGCATTTCTTATTCTTTGAGGGTTGTTCCAAGTATTTAATCTATTTTCATTTTTGTATTAGGGGTAGGTTTTGACTGATATATATTAATATAATTTCCAATTAAGAAATCAATTCAGATTTCTTTTTTATGAACTAATTTTCTTTCATCTAGCTGAAATATATCAACAACCTTCGTCTGCATGAACGAAATCACGAACCCATTAATGTTTGTGCTACATCAGATGGTATCAGAGCCTAATTTTAAGATGGTTGGGTAAGGTAATGATGATGAAGATCATCTTACTAGGTTGGAGTAGGGAGTAAAAGGAACAACTAGGAGCATTGAGATGTTCACTGAACTTGTTAGAGGGGTGCAAGACAACGCTTCAGCCTCACAAGTCCAAAGGGTAGCCTTCATGGTTGTAAGGAGAAGGTCAAGCCTGTGTGAGGAAAATGTTGCTCCTCTATATATTGACCCAAAAGATGAAAATAAAAAGGAATTGGAAGCAAATTTCAAACCACGTGCAAGGAATAGAGTCCGGTAAGGTGACTCGTACAAAATGAAGGTTGATTTACCCTCTTTCAATGGGGTGGTGGACATTGAACAATTTCTTGATTGGATATATAAAGTAGAGTGTTTTTTTTATTTATCAAAATGTAAGTATATATAGCAGATAAAAAAATATACAAGATTTGCAAAAAGGGAACAAACTCCTTGATAAAACTTATACAACAAAGCCAAAAGAATTACAAACAGCTAAAAGAGTTAGCTGACAATGGTTAGAAGAGGAATCAAATCAAAGACAAGGTGCCCCACCTAACACACAACAAAAAATAAAGCAAAAGGCATCACCAGCCATATCAATCAACCAAAGCAAACCCTCCATCAATACAACTATCTAGCAAGCCAGCAGATAAGACATCACAAGCAGCCATAATCGAAAGATGGCAACACCTAACTAAGACTGCAACCCATCCAAGAAAAGCCATCACCAGAAGCAAAAGAACACTGGCAACCCCAACAAACAAAATAACAACCACCTTGAAAGATAATCTATTCATGAAAATACAGAACTATGTAAAAGAGAATATGGAATTTGCAAAAAATAAGAGATACAAGAGTGCAAGAATTATCAAATACCCTCTTGTTTCTCTCTTCCCAAATCAAGTAGATCAAAATATCAAGGGAAACTCTACGTGTTTTGCCAACAAAATTGTTTCTGCCAGAAAGAAAGCCACGGATTGCACTATTAATGGTTGACATGCTCCTGTGCAGCTGAAGCCATGATTTTGCCATCCTTCAAAGTAGAGAAGTCCAAGGATAGCTGAAAAATAAATGATTGTGGGTGTCTTCATCAAGTCGGTTGAAAACACACAAAGGGTCAATATCCTGGAACTGAAGCCTGTCATGAGTGCGAAGCTTCCCAGTAACTGCCTGCCATAAAATGAAATTAAACCTTGGCAAAGACCAAGTTTCCCAAACCACCTTAGCCCAAAGGACAGGATCATATTTGAAATGCAAGAAATCATAGGATTGAGCAGTATAAGGAAGTTCTTCACTGCTCCAAGAGTCATCAGTGCAATAGCTTAGTGCTGGCCACCACAGTCCGCAACAAACTGGTCCTTAAAAGAGATAATAGACTTCCATACTAGTGAAGAGGTTCGCAGAGATAAAGCATCCCAAACAGAGACATTAAGAAGATAATAATGATGAATCCACTATATCCAAATAGAATTAGTTTTGAGGTGGATGTTCCACAGTTGCTTAGCAAGGAAACATTTGTTGCGAGCTTTGATATCGAACAAACCTAAGCCCCCTTCTTTCTTGGGCAGGCAGAAACTTTCCAAGCAAACAGGGTAGATTTACTCTTCAAAATATCACCAGTCCATAGAAAATTTCTACAAATGCAGACAATCTGCTTGATAACTATGTCCTGCAAGGGAAAAATGCTTAGCCAAAAGTGCACCATATGGAAAAGAACTGATTTGATCAACTCGACTTGCCCAGCATAGCCGAGATGCTTCCCCAGCCATCACTGAACTGCTGATACCAATTTTTGCAATAAAGGAGAGAATTGGCTAGCTAGCCTATGGGGATGAGAGGAACACCAAGATATCAGAAGGGGAAGGAACCTTCAACGAAGCCCATGTCCTGAAGAATAACATGCTTGATCTGCTCTCCAACTCTACCAAAATAAATTAAAGATTTTTCTTTGTTTATAGCCAACCTAGAGATGTGCCCAAATAATATGAGTTGCTGAAATAAACAAGAGACAAACTGCCTATCTCCTCCAGAGAGCAAAATGATATCATTCACAAAGGCTAGGTGACTTATACCATGAGCACCACACTTTGGGTGAAAGTGAAAACTAGAGCTTATAGAGGCCATCCTAAGCATCCTGGAAAAGTATTCCATACAAGAGATAAAGAGATAAGGGGATAAAAGATCACCTTGACGCACCCCATTCTTCCCCTGAAAGAAGCCATATATCATATATGTTACCATTGACAGTAATAGAAAAGGAGGTAGTTTCCACACACTGCATAATTAAATGCACAAAACAGCTTGGGAAACTAAAAGACAATAGGAGCTGTTCAGGAAAGGCCATTAGATAAAGTCAAACCTTTTTTAAAATCAATTTTCATCAAACATCTGGGTGAAACACGCTTACACTCATATAGCCGAAGAAGCTCTTGGAGAAGATGGATATTGTCAGCCATCAATCTACCTCTCAGGAAAGCATTTTGCAATGGGTTAATAATATTCGCAAGAGCAATAACAAATCTTGTAGAGAGAATCTTAGAAATCACCTTCTATACCATATTGCAGCAAGAAATAGGTATGAAATCAGTAACCGAAGAAGCATTTGTAGATTTGGGAATGAGAGCAATGATGGAGTGATTAATCTGCTTAAGAAGGTTTCCAGAAGCAAAGAAGTCATGAACTGCCAGACAGAGGTCTCCACCAATAATGTCCCAGGATTTTTTAAAGAAAAATAAGGTATAGCCATCCGGCCCAAGAGCTTTGTCATCATCAATGTTGAATAATGCTTGCTTGATAATGTCATTGATGACTAGAGCAAGGAGAGATGCATGAGAAGTAGGATCAAGACAAGGGCCAGACTGAAAGACTTCAACATCCAATGGAAGAGTGTCCTTGTAAGAGCCAATCAAGTCCCTAAAATAACAAACAAAAGCATCCCTGACTTCATCAATTGAAGTAGTAAAGGAACCATCACCAAGCTGAATAGCAAAGATGGAATTCTTGCGATGCTGCCGGCTCAAAAGAGTATGAAAGATGGATGAGCCTTCATCACATTCTCTGAAGAAATTACATTTGAGCTTTTGAGCAAAGAACAATCTCTCAGTTGATTTGAGATTGAAAAGCTTCTGGCAAAGCTGCTTATCCAAATCTTGATGTTGAATATTATCCTTATCATAATGAAAGGCAGTTTGGCGAGCTTCTAATTCCATTTCTACTCTAGAAACCCTTTCTGAGATGTGGCTGAAATAAAGCTTATTTAGTTCCTTCAAGTAGAGTGTTTCTTTGATATTATAAGAGTTAAACCTAAATGCAAGGTGGATTTTATAGCCTACAAATTACGTGGAGATGTTGGAGCATTGTGGTAGTGTCACCAAGATTTGCTGAGATTAAGAGGACAACCCCTGATTCAAAATTAGGATCAGACGAAGTCGCTATTAAAGGGTTGTTTTCTACCATTTGACTATGAACAATCCTTTTTCCAACAACTTTAAAACGGTTACCAAGGTACACGTTCAATTTCTGCCTATACCGAAGAGTTCTTATAATTGCAAGCTAGATGTAATTTGAAAAAAACTATAGACCAACAAGTTGCGCGTTATGTAAATGGGCTGAATTATGGTGTTCAAGACTGTTTGGCTATAGAAAGAATATGTTCAGTTGATCAAGATTAGAATTTAGCATTAAGAGCATAACACATCATGCAATCAGAGAAAACACTAAGAAGTCCTATGAACCAACGGTTCAACCATAAAAATAAAGCTTCATCAAGTAGAATCGAATGCAAACCTATAGATTTATAGGGTAGAAGAGTTGAATCTAAAAAGCTAGAACTGAAATACAAGCAAAGAGTAATACAAGGAATTCAGTGTTTCACGTGCAATGAGATAGGACACAGATCTAGTGATTGCCTTGATCGCAAATTTGCCAATGTCATTCAATGTGAGTTTGAGGAGGACTATGATGAGCAAAAAATAGTTGATGATTATTGTAACTATGAAGTGGATAAGGAGAATAGTGAGGAAGTGGTATGCGTTGTCAAGAGGCTGTTATACACTTTAACACAATCAAATGAGACACAACGTAATCAGATCTTAAAGGAAAATGTTTTATAGCTAAAAATTTTGTAAGCTTGTGACTGATAACTTTAGTTGTGAGAATTTGGTTTCACAAAGCCTTGTTGAACATCTTAAGCTTAAAACACAGCTGCATCCAGCCCCATATAGCATTGGTTGGATAAAGAAGGGGCCTAGCATAAAAATTACACAACAATGCTATTTACCATTGTCTTTGGGAAAGACTTATAAATCTGAAGTTCTTTGTGATGTTGTGGAGGCTCTCATACTACCTGCACCTAAGGAGGTTTAAGGCTTATTGGCAGAATTTGATGATGTAATGGTAGAACCAACATAATTACCTCTAATGCAAGATATCCAACATCACATTGATTTTATTCTTAGAGCTAATGGTTAGTACTTAAAAGTGCATTTTTATCAAGGTTTTATATTATCATATTGCACTTAAAGTATCATTAAATTCCCTAACGTAAGCATGTTTTATAATAACAAGTCTGATAACTTAAGATATCTTTAATTTATGGTAAATGCTCATTTTGAATACAGGCATATCTCATAATTTAAAGGATTGATTGATGTGTTTAACTATTGAAAGTGAAAAATCAAAGAGAGGGCTAAGCTTAAAGAAGAGATGTTGGTTTAATTCAAATTGGAACATCATTTGGTTATTGGATCATTACTGGAGCTATAGAACATGAATTTATGTCTGGTTTATATGGATGGAAAGCTAAGACATAGGCCTAAAACTTTCATGAAGAGTGCAAGATTCAAAACGGCTGTTTTCAAGTTCCAACTGTAGAAACGAAAGAGAATTTGTCCTACAACACAGACATTGTTCAGTGTTCAGCTCATATCTCGAGTTCTAGAAGTCCAAATGAGTTCATTCTTGTTTTGTTGGAAAGTTGAGACAAATTCTCAGAACTTTCATGAGGATTATCTGTTCAAATTCTGATGATATTAATGACGTTGTGTTTAGACAAGAAGATAATGGTTGTCACCAAGTTAAGAGGTGGCCACCCACTCAATAATTAGTCATCAAATCAATAGTTCCGAATTTTAGCCTATAAAAGGAGGCATTTTCCATACATTTAGACATCTTGGTTTCAGATCAAGATCATATTCTTGCTTTTTTTCTTTGTATTTTTGTAATGTTTAAGTTTTGCTTTCATTAATCTCTTATTTATGCTTTTCATCATAACTATATTCTTATCTAGTTTATTTATGTTTCTCTTCTTTATAATGTTTAGCTAAGTTTATTATGTTAAGGAGAAAAGGTTTCACTAATGGTGTTAGAATATGTGTAACATAAACTCAACATGGAGTTCAATGTTTATATCCAAGAAAGTTTGTTATTAACATGTCTTATCTTTTTATCTTACTAATTCTTAATACCTTGCTTGATAAATGACTAATCTAGATTTGTGTTGTATAACCCTAGGTACAACAAATACTTGGCACTTTCGTAACCTACTGTATGGTATAACCGACACCTGTGCTATGAAAGGAACTTGATTTGTTGTTAACATAAGTTAACATCATGAATTCCTGACAATATTTAAAAGTATGGTGTTACTAAAATAAGATAATTAATATGATCATTTTAAAAATTTATAATGAACTATTAAGGATAAATCATCCGATTGGAACCTCTTTTGTGTGTGGTTTCCAGTTGATTAATAAAAAGAGTTTATACTATACTTATTTCTAATACTATTAATGGATCCTCTAACCTTGACAATTGCTTTTATCTTTGATTAATACTCACATCAATATCACATCTTAAAAGTTCTCTTCAACTCTTTTACATTTGTTATTTATAATTTTATATAGTTCACCTCCTTGTGGTTCGACCCCGGTCTTGTCGAGTTATTTATTACTTCGACACTCCTGCACTTGGGATAAATTTCAGGACCTTTGATGAATAATTCTTCTAAACTTTTCAATTTAATGTGTGAGCAAGATTTTTGCATTCTTTGGTTCTTGAACGAACTAAATCTGACGTATCGAAGATTAACTGGCTTCGTGGTGTCTTTCGATTTCATTCCAATATTGTTGGTGCCTTAGGCCAGGTTTTCATTGTGTCACTCTCCTATCACATCTTTTTCAGCTTTTTGGGATTAGATCTTAATCTTGATTGTAAGTTGTGTGACCATATGATCATGAGGTTCGCATCAGTTGGTATCAAAGCAAGGCTCCGATAATAGATCATATCCTTTTGAAATTTTTGTTTTCCTAGTGTTCATTAATTTTTTTCAGTGTTCACATCAATCCTTTTCTTTTTTGTGTCTATGGCATACTATTGTCTCTAAACATATCAGTAGCATAAAAGTAAAAAACAAAGAGAAAAAAAAGATGTTATTCAAAGCTTGTTGCAATTCTGCCACAGAAACATAATTCTTAAAGAACCTTAAGCAAAGCACCTCAGGATTAATTGAAATTTCATATACTACTTACTAGGGGTGAAATCACACTACATATTAAATTTTGCCTTATTTAGATATTGTTTTCTTGAGTTTTCAATTTGGGGTTTAATTATGCCGCAAATTGATCATACACGGGTATTGATACCTAGGCATAAGAGAACAACCTATAAACTAAAATCTATAGTTTGTTGGGTGTTAAGATATTACATATTGAATTTCATATCATTCCAATATCATTAGGTCTGTGTTTGAATTTAGGTGCTTTAAAATTTTGTAACAATCAGATTTGCATCAAGTTCCAAAATATGTCTGTCTACTATTTGTTTCAACCAAATCAGTTTCTAGAATGGTTTGACTCTATGACTGTTACAATGTCGCAATCACACAAATTAATTATCCTATCTTAAACAAACAAGATAGTATAGAGCAAGCAGGGGGTCAATCCCACAAAGAAGATATAGTTCAGGTCTTTATGTTAGATGATTTAAAGTTGGGGGGGTTTGAGGTTATCTAGACTATGTTATGGTAAATAGAATAAAAAAATCAGGCTAAATTAAATAAATCCAAAACTTATCAAGAGAAAAACCTTGGTCTCAAGTAAACATCCACCTACGGAAATCAAAATTGATCAATGAAATGATACGTTAATTTATATTATAAATATCTATATTTCTTTAACATTAGTTAATTTACTGATCCACAGTGTAACTAACCCTAACCACTAAACAACCACAGTGTTTGCACTAGTAATTTAATTCGATGGCAACCTAAAGAACTAGATAGGTTGATAAATCTAGATAACATAATTGTCTGCAGTCTATATTTGATTTAATTGAATGTTTTCCCTAAAGATTAACAACATAGATCCGCCATAATTATTAAACCTAGTCGCTTCATAAATTCAAATATCACAACTCCGGTTTTAATAGCAAACTTAGCAGTAGATTGATTTAGAATAATAATTTAGAGTCTGCTTTAATAATTAAACTAAACAATTATAGGAAATAAGCATAGGAAAACATTCATGCTCATCATATAAACTGAAAAGAAAAGATAGAATAGATCTCACAGTTTTTGAAATCCGAAGATTTATGTTTTCCTATGCTTTTCTTTTCTTAGCCTTGCATGTTTATTGAAAAACTATACCTGAGATCTATCATATCTTTTCTTTTCCTATGCTTCTCATCCTTTCAACCAAGAAAAATAACTTAGCTTTACATGTCTATTAAAAAACCAATGAATAGAACAAATAAGAGAATAATTTCATGTATAGGAGAAAAGGTTGGAGTTTTTCTTCTTCTTTTTAGCTGGCCCCCTGTAAATCCTGAGAAAAAAACCAAAGCTGGATTAAATTAAATAAAATAAACTAAACTAAAAAGAAGTGGGGCCAAAAACAAATACACTTAAAGAAAATGGGGTCTAAATGCAAATAAGAATAATTATAGAGCATAAATACTCCTATTCTCACCAAAAACAGATCTGCAGCTACGTAAAGAAAGAAAAGAGGGAGTTTTTATATCTATTTTTACAAATTAAGAGAGAAACACCAAAATTTCAAGAACCCATCCTAGATTGAGGGTTATAGGTAAAATAAACCCTGGTGGGAAAGGGATTAACAAGAAAAATTGAACAAGAAGAGAAGAGGGGAGGGTTGGCTGTCATTAGAAAGAAAAGGAGGGATCGAAGCTTGATTCGCACCAGGTAAGATATTCTAAACCTGGTTTATGAGTCATTTCAAGTCGATTATGAATTGATGCCTGGATGTTAATTTATATATTGAGTTCTTAGACTTGAATTGAGGAAAAAGTATGAGTTGTTAAAGTAAAGAACTTCATGTGTTGTGTGTAAATGGAAAGGTTGATGAATCTGGACAGTTTCGTCTCTTGACCTTCAAGGAGATTTTGGGTAGGAGAATGAAGGAATTAGGATCAAGTTCCTTTATAGAAATTGTAGTTTTGGATGTTTACTAACTACTGAAATTGGTCTTGCTCAATTTGGAGTCATAGAACTCCAGTTATGGGTAACCAACCGAGATTGGGTCATGACAGACCCTATAGGGTAGCAGGTCTGGTTCATTGATGAGCAATTTTGACTATCTTAGAGGCAGAACTGGGTTCTTCTCAAAACATAGAACTTGTACTCATGTCTTACCTTTCAAACGCCACAAATGTTGCTTGAATCGGAGTTCTATAACTCCAGATATAGTTAAAAATCTGAGGAGAGGTCAGATAGTAACAGTTCAAAAATGGACAGTAACAGTTGGACAGTAACAGTCCAAGTGTTTGTTGATGAGCGATTTTGACTATCTTAGAGGCAGAATTGGGTTATTCTCAAAATATAGAACTTGTAGGCTCATGTTTTACCTTTCCAACGCCACAAATTTCACTTGAATCGGAGTTCTATAACTTCAGATATAGTTAAAAATCTGAGGAGAGGTCAGACAGTAACAGTTCAAAAATGAGGCAGTAACAGTTGGACAGTGATAGTCCCAAATATAAAGAAAGGAATGATAACTAGGATTGGACAAAGAATGACAGTAATAATGAGTGAAATGAGAAAAACATAAAGTACTAAGAAATGATTAAAAGAAAGACTTATTGGTTGTTGATATGGTTATTATAAAACATATCCTTGAGTGAGGAAAATTTATGAGATAAACCTGTGATTTGCAGGAGGGACCACAGGCGTGGTGCAACAGCAGCAGTAGGGGAGCACGAGTAGAGCTTCTATTGCAGGTAGGTGATTCACACCTATGCTTTCTAGTTAAATTCCATGATTTAATATATTATTGATGTTAAATGTGAATTACTGAATGTATGTGTATTCAAGGTGAAAAGTTGTTATGTGAATTGCCAAGTGATGAAATTATCACTGACAAAGGAAATATAAGGAGTGTGATTTGAGGCATAAATTTGCATACATTGAGTGTATGTTAGGATCCCGGGTAGGGGGATCACCATGTATTGTCTAGCATACATTGAGTGTATGTTAGGATCCCGGGTAGGGGGATCACCATGTATTGTCTAGCATACATTGAGTGTATGTTAGGATCCTGGGTAAGGGGATCGCCATGTATTGGCTAGCATACATTGAGTGTATGTTAGGATCCCGGGTAAGGGGATCTCCATATATTGGCTAACATACATTCAGTGTATGTTAGGATCCCGGGTAAGGGGATCACCATGTATTGGCTAGCATACATTTAGTGTATGTTAGGATCCCGGGTAAGGGGATCGCCACGAATGGACTAGCATAGATTTAGTGTATGTTAGGATCCCGGGTAAGGGGATCTCCATGTATTGGCTAGCATACATTTAGTGTATGTTAGGATCCCTGGTAAGGGGATCGCCACGAATGGACTAGCATACATTTAGTGTATGTTAGGATCCCGGGTAAAAGGATCGCCTTACATCGACTCCTATAGGGTGGTGATGACGATACCAGTGAAATTGGTATCGGTAATGTGATAAGCAAAAGTAATCACGTTGATCTTATAAGGTCTGGAATGAAGGTTGATAGTGGCAGAGGGAACGGTTATTAATAGTTTGAATAAGGAAGAGATTTTAATAAAAAAACTGGAAGGGAGAAGTAAATGAAATATGAATGCATGTTACCCTGTTGAAATTATTAGATATTCATATTGTTATATTTATTGTGATATTCACCTTGCAATAATATGTATTTTGTTTCAGGATCATCGCATGCACGAAAGGAGTAGATCCTAGCTTATGTTCCCTTCTTGAAATCTAGGTTTTAGGGAGTATACCCTTGTATTTTGTAAACATGAAAATGTTTGTATAACTTAATTTGTATAATAAATGTTTAAACTTGATTGGATAAATTTAACGCTGTAGTTCATATAACCATATTTCATGTCGATGTATTTATATTTATTTAATTATCCATCCATAATGATATTTTGTTATATAATGCATATCATAAATATTATGGTTGATAGGTGTGAGTATAATTGTGGAATTGAAACCCAGGATGATTGGGTCGAGAATTAAGTTATGAGATGCGAACTGTTAGAAGTGTAAACAGGTTACATGTTGGTAACTTAGGACCTTCCGGTATAGGGGGTACTTCGTCGAAATTCCGGTAGATGTTAATACGAAGACCATGAATATATATATACAAAAAAAAAATTTAAGTACTATGTTTTTTTATTGACATGAGATTGTTGTTTTATCCCAGAAATGGGGGATGTTACACCCCCTCTCTTTCTTTCTCTCTTTCTTTTTATTTGATAGGAAACTCTAATCCCCTCATCCCTTCAATTCTTTTGTATTCTCCCAAGAAATATATATATAACATGAACAAAATACCAGGTAAATGTGGATAAAACTATCGAATAATATGGTTGCATCAGTGACATCGAAAGCAAATAACAACTTTCAGATACAAGCTTTCACCAAACAACTTGAGCTGCTGACTAGGGTGATGAATGATCTAAAAGATGATATAGCTTTGATGAAGCAATAGATTAGTGGGGCTAATCATAGATGATTCAATATGAGTAAGGAAAAGAAATGGAGGTTACAAGTTTTAAATGTTTATGATCATAATACTCATATGAGGTTAGATAAAGAGCGCGAGGCTAAACTACTTGCAAAGATTTATAAAGAAACTAATGAATAACATGAAGAATGGAGAGCTTCAGTTCAATGCCAAAAGGATGAAAAACAAAAGAGAGCAATAGTGGTTATCATTCAAAAATATATAAGCAAGTGGATGGCAAGACGTGCTTATTTGAAATTATTATTGGCTACTACTTTCATACAATATTGTTGGATGCAGGTGTGTGCAAGAAAAAAACTTCAAAGGCTTCAACAAGATGCTAAGGAATTGTCCATTAAACTTGGTGATTCGATCCAAAAAGGGTCAGATTTAAATTTTGGCGTAAAATTTCTTACAGTCCAGTTTTATGCTATTGAGCATAACTCTAAACCAAACTGTTGGATCGATCTGAAACATTACCAAAAGATTCAAGATGTAGTTTGCTATGTTGAGGTATAATTTCAGGTGAATCGGAGTTCAGAAAGGACTTGCGATATAGGTCAGAATAGGCATTTTGGGATCAGATCTCAATCTTGATTATGGATTGCGTGACCACATGATCACGAGGTTCACATCATCTTCCATATACTTGGGATGTAACACATCAACTAAGCTTGATATGAATAAAAATAATAAGAATATAGACATCATCAGATATCAAGGTATTATCATTTCTCTTCTAGTTAATTGCAAATAGACTCGATATTATGTTTTGTGTGTCTATGTGCACATTTTCAAGCTTGCTTGCCTTGGAAAATTACATGTTAGTGCCATAAAATATTTTTTTCAAATTGCATGGTACAATTGATTTATGGTTATGGAATCTGAAATGAAGAGAGTTAAACTTGATTAGTTATTTGGATGCGCTTTTTTTTTTTTATTAACATGTTGATTTTGATAAGCCTTTAAGTAAGGATTGTTTTTGTGAAATTCAAAGGAATTTAGGTTTTATTCATGCTAAAGATGCTTGAGGTATTATTTTTGTGTATACATTATTGGAAATAAGTTGGACATGTTTAAGTGATAAAATGCATACCCTTTTGGCATGAATTATTTGTTCTGTTGCAAAATTCACTGATAGTACAAGTCTAAGATGAACTGATTAATTGATTTGTAATAGCCAGTTCAACCCCTAATTGGTTGAGCTAGAAAAAAAAAGCACCGCTACTGGATGGATAGTAATTTTTTATATTTCAATCGGATTTAGTTTTTCAGTCAACAAGTTGGACAAAAAGATGTATTTAGACTTATAAAACACTTTTGAAAGATAAAATTTAGAAATTTTTAAGGTTTAAGTGAACTGGTCAACTAGTACATACAACTAGATCAACTAGCTGACCGATTGAGCTAGAGCATTGGAAGCAAGGCTACTGCGTTATTTTTAAGATTTTGACCCTTTTATTTCTTTGCTTTTTAGACTTAATTTTTACATGAAAAGTTTCCATTTTAAGTGCAAAGAAAGGATCAAAAGAGAATTTTGAAAGATTCTCGTTTTAGGTTTCAACCAGTTGACTGATTGAACTTAACCCAAAGCAATCAGTTGCTCAATAGTGTGTGCGTGTGTTAGTTTCTAGCAGAAGAACAAAAATTACCAAATAGAAAGACCCTAACCGTTACTCTTCCCTCAAATTCACTAA
>Ga0325402_1000094_pt1 | contig 42624 bp, 30 predicted proteins | sample PopdelMetagenome_22_FD_207212 | JGI IMG/M metagenome (GOLD analysis project Ga0325402, IMG submission 207212) | Populus deltoides microbial communities from Bellville, Georgia, United States - Xylem-PdKOR-R3 | ecosystem: Host-associated > Plants > Phyllosphere > Stem > Wood/Secondary xylem... | reverse complement strand
ACAAAAGTCCAATGCAATCATGGTTGGACAATCTAGAAAGAACATATTCTGAACTTGAAATCCACCTAGATTAGTCCTGTTTTCACATGCAATGGATGACTTCAAATTCAGGTTCAAATTCATTTGCCAATTTGAAACTGATTGCTAATTTTTAACTCCGACGCAGCTTCAATCATTCCAATTTGACTTGTCAAGGCCCTTTGTAGTTCTTTCGCTCTCGCTCTTGTCATTGGACCATCTGAATCCTCTTGCATATTAGTTTTAGCTTTACAAGATGGATTATAATTCCCATGATGCACATCACTTTTTAATTTCATTTGATCATCATACACTTGTTTTGGAGAAAGAGGTATAAGAGTGATGAAAGAGGTATAAGAGTGATGGTTTTACCATCTTTTAGAATAGTGAACCTATTTCTAAACCAATCATAAATTACCTTCCGATCAAACTGCTGTGGACGCCCTAAAAGCAAATGACTAGCATGCATTGGGACTCCATCATACATAACCCCAATAGCAAATGCAATCAATACTTCCTTAGTAACCTTTACTTCACCACATTCATTCAACCATTGCAATCTATAATGCTACATACCTTGTTTGGATATGACATCGAGTGTGAAATATGTTTTCCTGTTGCTGATCTATATCATCTTCTTTGATTTGCATGTTCAGCACACACCTTATAACCAAGGCCTCCCCCTTAACTGGATTTGCAATCTCCTCGTCACTACAATCCACCAAAGGTGGCATCTCTTCACTTTCAGATTCAACATCCCTATTGTCTCTTGTAAGCATAACTCTTCGGTTTGGATACTAAGATGCAATATGCCCCTTCCCTAATCACTTAAAAACATTTAATATCTCCATCACGATTAGGTTGATTTTCAGATTTACCTTTCTCATCCATATGAGCATCCTTTTTGGCCTTAGGTGCATAAGCCTTTGGTTGGACAACCCTCTCTCTTCAGATTCGGCCTCCATGTTGAGAAAGAGAAGCTGAATTGGTCTGACAGTATAGTCCCTTCTCTTTATTTGCCTCTTCACCTTCGTTGTCATATGGTAAATTATGTCCAATTAAGCTACAATTTCAGATATAGTGTGATTTTAACCCAAATAGACATAATATAAACTTTGATCAATTTATGATAAGGTTTTATATGCTGACGCAAAAACGTTATGAATCAGACCTCATTAGACTCCAAATTGAAAACCTAAGAAAAAAATATCCAGCTGACCCCAAAAATTAATACCTATTGTAATTAGGATGCTAGTAATTAGAGTATCGAATTTGAGCTAATTCTGAATTGATTTGATCCAATTTTCCCTTGTTTAGTCTTTTGCGGCTGAAACCAATATACATCTAATTTGTTTTTATTTCCTTTTCTCTTTTCCCCTTTTTTTTTTGTTTTTTTATACTACTGGTATATTTTGGACAGTAGCAGAATGAAATAACAATTTTTTTATATATGCCGCAAATTCAAGGAGAAGAAGAAATTGGACACTAAGGAATTTTTGCGGAAACAACAAGAAACGAAAATTTTAAAAGGATATAACCTGATTAATTAAGCCAAGCTCTGGTACCAAATGATGCAAACCTTATGATCACGTGGTCACGCAACCCATACGCAAAGACTAGTCCCTCTTGGTCCATCTTGCTCCATATGTTCTGAACAAACCTATTCAATGCTTCTTTAAGCTTCTTTTCCCTAGCTCTTGTAATTGGCCCAATTGACACCTCTAATGGGTCGTTTCTAGGGGTGAGCAAAAAACCAAAAAACTGATTTAATCATGAAAACTGGAAAAAAAATTAACTGTAAAAACCGAACTGTGAAAAAAAACCGATTAGAATATTTAAAAAAATGTTTGGTTTGGTTCGGTTTCTGGTTTTGTAATGCTTAAACTGGACAACCCGAACCTAATCGGTTCGATTTAGAAATAAAAAAAGGCTTTTCATTCACACAAAAGACTAATTTCGTTCACACAGCCGCCCCTTCCCTCTAAAAGTTTAAAGACACAGACAATGTCTTTCTTCTCCTTTTCAGTCCTCAATCCACAGTGCCACACCCAATTCTAAGATCTTCACCAGTCAACGAGCTTAGGTTATTCTTTGCATCTCAAAAGAAACCGTCGTGCGTGAGGTGGCAAAACTGTTACCGCTTCCAGAGCTTCTTCGATCTATTGCTTCTATCAAAGTCGATTACATCGTTCGCCAACAAGTGACTGCATTTCAATCAAATTCACCCTTTCTTTTTCAAATTTTTATGGATCGTATTGGAAAACCTTCCTGATGGCCTATGGTCTCATCCTTAAAACCACCATTAACAATATCATCAATAGCCTCCTCAAAATCCTCATAATCAGCCCACCTTGCCCTTTTGGCCCTATTGCCGCTGTTTGCTTTCGGTTCAGCCCCAAGTTTCCTCACATTTTAGGTGCTTGTACCAGCCTCGTTACCACGTTTCTCCACCCTATCAAGTTTGTCACACACATTTCCCATCACAGAATTCATCCTTTCCATCATCTGCGTCATGGCTTGCATTTGGAACGTAAGTTCTCCATCAGGATGGGGTGGTGTGTTGTTTTGATCTGACATGATAGTGCCTGCAAAAATTGGTTAGTGGTAAAAAAAATCCTCACATTCCTCGTGTTTCGCTCAAACACTCTTAATATCCTCACATGCTCACACCTCTCATCTCATCTTCTTGCGATTCTGAATCTGGAACCTAAAGTGAATGATATCTAATTGAGCTAAAATTTTAGATATAATGCGATATTAACCCAAATAGACAGAATATGAATTTTGAGCAATTTGCGATAAGGGTTAATATACTTATGCAAAAACGGTAAGAATCAGACCTGATTAGACCCGAAATTAAAAACCAAAGAAAATGATATCCAGTTGACCCCAAACTTAATATTTGATACGATTAGGGCCCCATTAATAAGAGTATCAAATTTGAGACAATTACGAGTTGATTTGGTCCAATTTTCTCTTGTTTAGTTCTTTGTGGCCGAAATCAATAAACGTCTCTTTGAATGATTTTTTTCTTTTTTCTTTTTTATGCTACTAACATATTTTGGACAGTAACCAAACAAAATAACTATTTTTTTGTTTTTTGATATGCTACAAAATCAAGGAGAAGAAGAAATTGGACACAAAAAATGAATATTTCAGAAGGATAGAACCTGATTAATGGAGTCAAGCTCTGATACCAAATGATGCAAACCTCGTAATCACATGGTCATGCAACCCACACGCAAAGACACCAATTCCCGGAAAGCCATGTAAATCAGGTTTGATAGGAGTGTGACACAAAGATAACTTGTACCTAGACACCAGCACTATTGAATGTAGAGAACCCCACCCAACGAATATTGATTCGCGCCAGAAGTATAAGGATGACGCCACGAAGACAGTTGTTCTTCGATAAATTGTTTTTCAGTTCTATAGAGAACCATGGAAGGGAGATTATCTCACCAATACACATACACACACACACACAAAGTGCGACAAACAAAAGTTTTATTAATCTAAATTGTCTAACCTTACATGTCTGGTTATGTCCTTATTTATAGTGACTCCAAACTAAAATAAACTCTAATGGACCCCTTATGTAGACTTATATAATGCCCACTTACAATCAATCCCAAATAATATAAATAAACCCTAAACTAAGAAGAAAATAATAATAACAATAATAAATCTGAATTTAATATTTTAAATATAATAGGATTAGATTTGTTGCCCTTTAGAAGTTTCATATAAGCTAGGAGAATCAAATCTGAAGGTAGAATTAATTCTGAAATCGTCTTTCCTCTTTTTTGTAGCTATGATGAATATGGAATCCTTATAAGAAAAGGATTTTAAAACATTTATGAATCCTTACCACACTTGGAAACTATGTTACAGCCCATTAAAGATCTTTGTAAAAATTTTAACCCAAGGTAGGACAACATGTCAGGAGACTTCACGTAAACTGTCAGCTTGATCCAACGGTCGAATTGAAAATTACGATTGTTGCCGTAAAAACTGAAAAATCCGAATTTGACCCTTCTTGAATCGTATCACATTATTTTTTTTTGTTTGATTAAATAATTGATTTTTTGAGTCTGTTGTTTAAGATGGGCTTAATGCTGGCAAGACAAATGCTTTCAAGAACACTGTTAAAACATCAACAATCCTCATTCACTTAATTTTCATTTTCTTTTTCTACGATCAAACCTGCTCTTATTTCATGCATTAGGTTGCTGTTTAAATCCTTTTTTCATTCTCTTGTTAAGTCTGTTTCGTTGTGTTTAATTGTCAAGATTTATTGTTGTATATGTGCTTCAGACTTCAAGTCCAGTTGACTTTTATTACTTCTTCTGGTTTGTATAGTCTTAATTTCCGACTTCTCAGTTTGGTTTTTTATTCTATTATTTTCTTTCTTGAATGTTTCTAATTGATGCTTTGTTATTTTTTGGGTTCTTTTACCCATAGTTGGTTGTTGCATCATGACATTGCAATTAATTGTTCTTTGTTTGGTAAATGCTATGTTTTTTATTGCTTTATCTCGTCTATCGACCTTTCTTAAAAGCTATATACTGCATATTTCAACATGCATAAATATTAACATGTTTTCATTTGATAATTACAGATGAAAAGCTTTTAAAATCAAAATGCTTCATCCATTAGCACTACCCCAACATCAACCAATGCCCCAGCTTCAAACACTAACCTAACATTAATTACTGCATTATCCACCATGGATAATAAAGATAAACAGCTTCAAGTCCTTACATCACGGAAAAGAAATGTTGATGATAAAAAAGAGTCACAAATTTGGGATCATTTTACAGAACTTGATGGTGATTCTACAACCCCTAGAGCTGAATGTAATTATTGTGAAAATGATTATGCATGTCATACTATTATTAATGGGACAAGTAATATGTGGAGTCATTTAAAAGTATGCAAAAAGTTTCCTTTGTGGTTGATAAGAAGCAAAAAATTTTGGTAGAACCTAATAAAGTAGAGGGTGAATCAGGAGATCGAAGTGCGGGAACTCTCAAGGCAATAGGTTATGATTATGATATAGACAAGCACTAGTAGAAATGGTTATAATTGATGAGTTGCCTTTCAATTTTGAGGAGGAGGGTAAGGGATTTAGATTATTTTCTAGGACTGTGCAACCTAGATTTGACATTCCTTCTTGTTTCACTGTTATGGAAAATTGTTTGAAACTTTATGTTGAAGAGAAGGAAAGATTAAAGAGAGCTCTTAAGGGTCAACGATTATGCTTAACAACAGATACATGGACATCAATCCAAAACATTAACCATATGTCCTTAACAGCTCATTGGATTGATAATAAGTGGAATTTGCATAAAAGAATTCTTAATTGGGTGAGACAATTGGTCAAGTTATTGAGAATTGTTACAGTAGACAATGCAAGCTCTAGTAGTTTTACTATTTCAATTTTAAAGAATGTGATGAAAGATTGGCCAACTAATATATTGTCAAATGAGCATTTTCATGTGAGATGTTGTGCACACATTGTAAAATGGTGTTCGTTTGAAAGAGATTAATGTTTCGGTTGTTAAGATTCGAAATGCAATTAGGTTTGTGAGATCTTCACCTCTAGGCAACTTACATTTAAGAAGTGTGTAGAAAAGTTGCATATAAGGTGCAAGAAATCATTGTGTTTAGATGTTGCAACTCGATGGAATTCAACTTATCTTATGTTAGAAACTGCTAAAGTGTTTGTAAGGTTAGGTGAAAGTGAAACTAGGTATATGAGTTACTTTTTGGAGGTTGATTCAAAGGGGAATAAAAAAAACACAGGGCTTGCCTAGTTTAGACGATTGAGAAAATACTAGAACTTTTCTGAAGTTTTTAAAGATCTTTTACATGATTACATTGAAATTTTCTAGCTCATTACATGTCACATCAAATTCTTTCTTCAATGAATTGATTTACATGCATACAAACTTGTTGCAATTGTGTAAAAGTAGAGATAATCTTTTAAGTGGAATGGCGATGAACATGATGATAAAGTTTGAGAAGTATTGGGGTTGTGAAGCAAATCAGATGTTTTTATTGTATGTGGCTAATGTTTTGGATCCACGTCTTAAGTTAAAATATGTGAAATTATGTTTTGGTGAGTTGTATGATTATGACAAAGCACAATTGCTAACAAAGAAGGTGAAAGATAATTTGGTGAGCTTTCATGAGTTTTATTTGAAAGCCGATGAAGTGGTGGATGATAATAAGCATAAATAAGATGTTAATGATGTTATTGATGACATGAAGGTAGATGTTAATACTTTAGCTTGATTCAAAAGGCACTTACAGGAGGAAGATAGTGTGGAAAATAGAAATGAGGCTGAGAGGTATTTGTTTAATGGTTGTAAGGATTCTAATGATGATAAATTAGATTTTTTTGGGTTGATGGAAGATTAATGCTTCAAAATATAAGATACTTTCAAAAGTTGCACAATATGTCCAGGCTGTTCCTATATCAACAGTTGCTTCCGAATCAAACTTTAGCATAGGCGGTCGTATATTTGACCAATTTCAAAGTTCTCTATCTCCAGTAACAGTTCAATCACTTATTTGTTGTCCAAATTAGTTGCATCATGGACCAATTCCAACTGATAATAGAACCTTGATGAATGATTTTGAAACCTATGAAAACCTTCAATCAGGTAATTTTTCTTATAAACTTACACTTTTTATTTTATGATTTACTAATTAACACATTTTTATTCTAACATATTTAATTTTTTATTTTGTCGAATTTGGTGGAAAGTTGCATCTAGCAACAGATGATATTTAGTTCACAAATTGTTGTATTTATTGAAAATATAAGGTAAAAATACTATTTTTTATTTTTATATCTTCTAATTTAATTTATCATGTTATAATTCTAGATTTTGAATTTTAGGAATCAAAGTGCAATGTTTTTTATGTGCTTTTTTATTGAGACGATGTGTAAATGAAGATTTATTTTTTTGGCCTTGAGTGTTTTATGATAATGTTATTTGTTGTTTTTTCTTTAAACCCTTTGACGGCAATAGTTTATAATTTGAATTTTAACTTATTGGTGTATGACTGTGTGTTATTTAAACTTTTCTTAAGTAGGAGACATGAGTCCTACCTACTCAAACGTTGAGTCAAACATAACAAACGAAAAAAATTAGGAACTTCAAACATATATTGAACACAAGATTGACAATAACAATTTAATACAAATGAATATTTAGTGGCAAAAAAATTAAATATACTTTTCAATCTTCTAAGAAAATTAAACATTATTAAAATCAATTACAAGCCCATTAGAAATCCATTAAAAGCCCATTACAAAGCAAAAAAAAAAAAAGCCAGAAAAATGAACGTAGGTTATTTCGGTTTTGGACATCAAAAACCGAACTGAAAATAATCATCACTAGTCGTTGGCATGTTTAAGCTTAGTGTTGGGTCGATACTCATTATATATTTTCATTTCTAAAACTCCTAAAACACTTAATATCACACTTACGATTAGTTGCGGTTTTGAATTTCCATTGGACAGTAGTGATTGAAACTTTCTTCATGGTTTTAGGTTATTCGGATTTGTTTTTATATGATATTGTACTTTGATGAGGCAACTCCTTCCTATAATTGAGCCTCCAAGTGGAAAAGGAACCTGAATTATCTACATGGTGTATACTACCTTTTCCTTTTAATTATAGCTTTCTACCTTGGTAGCCATGTGAACCATATCATATATCTCAACATAATACTACAACTCAACCAAATTAGTTATCATACGATCCAGGAAAGGTCAAATTCAGATTTTGACGTAAAATGTGCAACTATCCAGTTTTAGGGTAATAGTCATAATTCTCAATCTGACTATTGGATCGAGTTGAAATTTTACGTGGAGCCTCCTGACATGTTTTCCTACTGATTAGTACTTAAAAGTGTATTTTTATCAAGGTTTTATATCATCATTTTGCACTTGAAGTATCAATAACTCCTCAACTAAAGCATGTTTTAAAATAACAAGTCTGTTACCATAAGATACCTTTAAATTATGGTAAATATTCATCTTAAATGCAGGCCTATCATATAAATGAAAGGATTGATTGATGAGTTTAAGTATGAAAATTGAAAGGAAAAAAAGAGGGCCAAGTTTAGAAAAGAGATGCTGGTTCAATCCAAACTAGAACACTGTTCGGTAATTGGGTCATAACTAGAGCTATAAATCTTGGATTTAGGTCTTCCTTATATGGATGGAAAGCTAAGACATAGGCCTAAAACTTTCATGAGGAGTCCAAGATTTAAGAAGGCCGTTTTCAAGTCCAAATTATACCAACAACAGAGAAGTCCGAATCTGTCCTGTAGCCTATACACCGTTCAGTGTTCAGCCCATATCTCGAGTTCTAGAAGTCCAAATGACCTTAAATTTTTTTTCCTGGAAAGCTGAGATAATTTCCTAGAACTTTCATGATTCAAGACTGTTCAAATGATGATGTTATCAATGACATATTTGGCAAACAAGAAGATAAGGATTGTCACCAAGTCAAGATGTGGCCACCCACTCAACAATTAGTCAACAAATCAATAGTTCCGAATTTTGGCCTATAAAAGGAGGCATTTGTCATGTATTTGGGCATCTGGGTTTTCAGATTAAGATCATGCTCTTGCTCTCTCTTTATATTTTGAAATGCTTAAGTTTTGTTTATATTAATCTCTTGCTTATACTTTTCATTTCCTTTCCTTGTTTATTTATGTTTCTCTCTTTCATTATGTTTAGCTGAGTTTATCATGTCAAGGTGAAAAGAGTACACTAATGGTGTAAGAATAAGTATAATATAAACTCAACATGAACCTTAATGTTTGATACTAACATGTTTTATATTTGTTATCTTGTTCACTTTTAATACTTTGCTTGCTAGATGGTTAATCTAGATTTATGTTGTATAACCCTTGGTACAACAAATACTTGGCACTTTCATAGCCCAAATCGTATGGTATAACCGACACCTGTGCTATGAAAGGAACTTGATTTGTTGTTAACATAAGTTATAATCATGAATGCCAGACCACATTTAAAAGTATTAGCATTATTCGAATAAGATAACTTATGTAATCATGTTAACAATTTATAATCCGATTGGAACCTCCTTTGTGCGTGGAGTAATAAAAAAAGTTTTTACTATACTTGTTTGAAATACCATTAGTGGATCCTCTAACCTTGATAATTATTTTATCCTTGTTTAATACTTACATCAATATCACATCTTAAAGCTCTCTTTAACTTATTATTATTATTGTTGTTGTTGTTTATAATTTATACAATTAACCTCCCTGTGGTTCGACCCCGGTCATACCGGGTTATTTATTACTTCGACACTCCTACACTTGGGAGAAGACATCAATCTTTTGGTCGTGTCACCTACCTTAGGTTAAAATTTCATGTCAATCGGAGTTCGGAAAGGCATCGAAACACGGGTCAACAGAGGCTGTACGATTTTTGTTATTTACTTCCTTTTGACTTGTGGACTTCCTATTTGGCTAAGATTCCTTTTCTAAAAGGATGTGGCAGCTTATTTTGGGAATCTCTTATTTGAGATAATAAAACGTGACACAACGATTATCTTGAACCGAGGCACCAACATTATTAGAAATCATGCCGCCACCCAACAATTAGCAAATTTGAGGCAAACCTCTTGATCAGGCGGTCAAGCAACCCACACGTAAAGACACCAATTCCTAGAAAGCCAAGTAAATCAGGTGAAAGAAGTGTGACACAAAGATAACTTGTACCTAGGCACCACCACTATTAGAAATGGAAACCCCCCCAATGAATATTGATTCGCGAACGAGAAGTATAAAGATGACATCACGAAGTCAGTTGTTATTCGATAAGTCATTTTTCAGTTCTTTAGAGAACCAAGGAAGAGAGATTATCCCACCAACACACAACAAGTGTAGTAAACAAGAAGTTTTATTAATCTGAATTGTCTAACCATATTTATACCGACTCTAGACTGAAACAAACCCTAATGGACCCTTTATGTGGACTTATATGATGCTCACTTACAATTAAACCCAAATAATATAAACAAACCCTAAACTAAGAAGGAAAAAAAATAACAATAATAAATCTGAATTTCATATCCTAAATATGATAGAATCGGATTTGTTACCCTTTAGAAGTCCCCATAGAAGCTAGAAGAATCAAATCTGAAGTTGCCTCCTCTTTAGTTTTCTTGTTTGCAAAGTATTCTTAGCTAACTTAAAAACTTATTTAATAATAGATTCCAACATAAAGATAGAATAATTGTTTCCAAACACCATAAGGATTCCACATTAATATGGAGTCCATACCACACATGAAAACTATGTTGTTGCCTATTAAATATCCTTGCAAGACTAGGAAATTCCCAAAACCAGCTGCCACATCCTTGTAGGAAAAAAATCCTAGCCAAATAAGTTCACAAGTCAAAAGAAAGTAAATAACAAAATTCATACAGCCTCTGTTGACTAGTATTGCAATGCCTTTCCGAGCTCTGATTGACCTGAAAGTTAAACCCAGGTAGGAAAACGTGTTAGGAGACTCTATGTAAACTTTCAGCTTGATCCAATGGTAGGATTGAGAATCATGATTGTTGCCATGAAACTGGATAGTTGCGCATTTTACATCAAAATCAGTATCTGATTGGCTTTTCACTGCTCGGATCGTATCATTCCCTCTCTTTTCAAAGATGAATCTTCCTCGAATAATTATTAGGGATAGGAGATAGGTTTTGCCAACAATCATTGCCAACAATTTTGGAGGAAGGTAGCAACCCTTCTCTTTTGTCTATCATCATTGCGGCGTTTTTGCTCCTCTCTTTCTAAAGCTTGCTAGGCATTGACTAATGACATTAACACATCAAGTTCTTGCTGCATCTTCCCTCAAATACGGAATAGGCTTTTGGTTTCTTTTTTTAGAAGACTAATCTATTTATTTCTCTTCCTTTGATACCACCTCTCCTTGAATCCTCCTCTTCTTTTGCCATAATACCTTGTCAGAATACATGAAATCCTGATTGTAATGCTCCCTTTGAATTTTTTTATATCAGAACCTAAAACAAAAGTTAATGACAGTAAAGAAAGTAAGACATTAAGGACTGAAAACTGACCCAAAATTACATGGACTTTCAATTAACGAACGTAACAAACCCCTTTAGACAAAAAAAAAAAACCCTAAACCAAACGACTTCCAAATGGTCTGAAATTTGACATTTAGAGTGACTTCACACCAAAAAACCAGAATATCAAGTTTGATTTAATTTCGAATTGATGTGATATATGGACGCGAAACTGACTCGAATCGATCCCTTTAAAACCTAAATTTGGAACACCAAACGATGTCCACATGAGTTGAAAATTGATATATTGTGCGATTTAACCCTAAATAACCAGAATATCAATTTTGACACAATTACAATATGGTTTGATAAGTGGACGCAAAACAGAAGCGAAACAAATCCCTGTTCTAAATAATGTTTTCTGATTTTTTATTTTATTTTTTTACTCTAAAATGAAAATCTGGAAAGAGAGAATGAAAACGACACCCTTTTATTTAATCCTGAAAGACTCAATTCAACGCAACTAATCAAGAATAACAACACAAAGAAAAATTGACGCAGAAGGTAAAAACAAAAATAAAAGAAATAAAAGGATATAACCTGATTAATGGAGCCAAGCTCTGATACCAAATTAGACGAATCTCGTGATCACGTGGTCACGTAAAGACACCAATTCCTCTTTTTAATTTCATTTGATCATCATATAATTGTTTTGGAGAAAGAGCTACAAGAGTGATGGTTTTACCATCCTTTACAATAACCTCATCAGAATCGTCTTCTGATCAAACTGTCATGGTCGCCCCAAAAGTAAGTGAGTAGCATGCATTGGGACTACATCACACATAACCTCATCAGAATACTTCCCAATAGCAAACACAATCAATGCTTGCTTAGTTACCTTTACTTCACCACATTCATTCAACCAATGCGATCTATAAGGCCTAGGATGTTTAATACAACTCAGATTCAATTTCTTCACAAAAGTATCACTAGCTACATTAATACAACTACCTCCATCAATTATCATGCTACATTCCTTGTTTTGGATATGACATCGAGTGTGAAATATGTCTTCCTGTTTATGATCTACATCATTTTCTTTGATTTGCATGTTCAGTGCATGCCTTATAACCAAGGGAATGAGAAGTATAAGAAAGACGACATGAACATATTGTTCTTTGATAAGATAATTTTAGTTCTTTTAAAAACCAAAAAGTATGATTTTTCCTCATACACACACAAATATTATTCTGAAATCAAAGTCTGTAAAAAAAATTAATTACAAGTTAAATAATCCTATTTATAATAGGTAAAAAAAATCATAAATAATGTTGGAAAAATAACAAAAGAATTATAAGTAAAATAGAAAAAAAAATTATAAATCAACTATGAAGCTAATACAATTCTCGCACAGTATATTTTGGACCTTATCGCAAGGTCTTCCTAGTGTCTGATTGACTTGAAATGTTAATTTAATATAAAACAAGGTCACTAGAATCTTTTGGTAATATTTCAATCCGATCCAACAATCAGATAAATAATTATGCTAGCTAGATTAAAATTGTGCATTAGAAAAACTATTTTTTTTTTAGTAAGTTGATGTATGTATTAAAAGAAGAAGATATAAAGATTATAAGGGCATTCCCCAGAAATGTAAAACAACAAATGGCTACAGGCTAGCCATCGAACAAAATACTGAGACCTAACTAGACTTGTTAGGGACACCAATACAACCAGCTAAATATCAAATTAAGATTCTATGTTATTGACCCTCTAAGCTCTTTGGATTCATATGTTTTTATTTGTTGGTAGAACGTTCCTCATCAAATCAAGCTTATCACGAATGATACATTCGATTTGATCAAAGACCAAATTCGAAGTTCTAGACATTCCCGCAAAGATCCTTGCATTCTGTTCTTGCTAGATATAATACACTGTAACTGCAAAACCAAGTTTATGAGAAAAATTCATGAAACTATTGCCATGCCAAGTGACAGTGGCCCATCGAATCCATTCATCCCAGCCTTTTGTCATTCTTGGAATGTCGCATCTGTCACAAACATCCCACCATATTGCTTTAGTATAGGAGCATTCAAAGAACAAGTGGTTGTGATCTTCATTGTTGCGGAGACAGAGTGAACACCTATTGGGACCATGTATACCAAACCGATGAAGTCTATCCTGAGTTGTGAGTTTCTGTTGGACAGCCACCCATAGAAGAAACGAATGTCTTGGAATAGCATTCTTGAACCACATAATGTCATGCCATTCAACCATCTGATTATGAATTCTTAGTTGCTCCCAAGCTACTTCGATCGAGAATCTCTGATTTGGCGAATCCAACCAAACAATCTCATCCTTTTGCCCCATATTAGGATTAGAATTGGAAGGAATAGCTTCTACAGTGGGTTGCCAGACAATAGCTTGAGTGGTAGGAATTCTCCATTCTAAGTTATTAATCAGCACATTCAACCTTGCGTTCTTTTCCATACCTGAATCATAGATGAATCTTTCACCATAAGAATCCGCAAGCAGGCTGTGAGGATGCCAATTATCAAACCATAGAGAGGTTGTCATGCCATCTCCTATGATGTACTTCATCTTCGGCCATGCTAAGAATCTGAGCTTTAGAATCTTTCCCCAAGCCCAAGAGCAATTCTCTAGCGTCTTAATTGTCCAGAAATTCCTACCTCGCAACAGATTGGATCTGATCCAAGTAGACTAGATTGAGCCATCTGAGTCATTGCACAGGTTCCAAATGTGTTTCAACAAAGCAATCTTGTTCCATTATGCTATCCTTTTTATTCCTAGACCCCCCCTCCTTTTTTGAAAGACATACATGATCTTAAGCCACTTTAGCCCTAGTAGATCTCATATCTGAACCCGACCAAAGAAAGGATCTCATAATTTGCTCTACATTTTTTATTACTTGCTCAGGTAAGACAAACAGAGATGCCCAATACGGAAAATAAAACTGAATTAATCAGTTATACTCATCCTATGTATGAGAGTGTTCTACAAGTTCAATGTCGAACTTTAGAGATGATTCGATTCACGAGCCCTTACAATAAACAACCTGGACGAGATAAAAAGCACTCCTAAATATTTCATAGGAAACTGCCCCTTTTTTTGTAGATGTACATAAATTAAAATAATTAAGACTTAATCATATCTTGTTTAAAGATGAAGCCTTTTTAAAATTCTTAAAATTCATATTGATCCAAATACTTTAAATAAACTCATTAAATACATCTTTAACCTTAGATCAAATAATTGATCCATCTAAAATTTCTAAATAAACAATTTCTTCTTTCTTTCAAACTTTTTTTCCTTTTACTTAAGCTAATTCTTTTCATTTTCTATTAATAAAAAAATAATTATGAGATGGGTGGGATTGTGTTCAAGTAACCTCCCAACCCCGCCGCTTAAATCAAAATCCGTTCAAGCCATCACAAAGCCCTCAGCATCATAGAAGACAAATCTGGCACCGGACATCCATGTAAAAAACCTACTGCCTTCCTATTTTCTTTTGATTAATGCCCATGTTAAGAACAAATCCACCAGAAGCATGCATCCCTATAACCGAGAATACCAAAATATGTTTTATTTTGTGCAACTCACTGAATCAATGTCTAAATAAACAGATACATATAATTCTTCTACTCTTGCATAATTACGTTATTGATCGATCAACGAACCCTTGAAACGCATACACACCCAAAACATGATGATACAAATATTCTCCCCCAAATATCTAAGTCTCATTCAGTAGAATAAATTAATTCTTCACAGTTTTCCAACGTCTAATAAAAAAATGAGCCCGGATTGATAAATTTCTGATGTCAATCACAAGTAACAAAGGAGCCGAGTTCAGTATCTGCTCATGGGAGCAATCCAGAATCAGCTGATTAATGGCCAGAGTCATTGAACACCTCACGAATCAGACCTGCAGAAAGCTTGCATACTTTGCACCTAGGAAGAGCCTTTGAATACAGAGAAGAGCGTTTTTAATAACTTCAGCATTTTCATGGTTCATTAATTTCATCATCCTTTCCTTGGCCTTAAGATCTGTCACTATGATCCGGCCAGCAGGATGGTACTGGATAAACTGTGAGAGATCAAAGCAAGCAACAGCCAAAGCTCTTGGATCATTGGATGTGTCCAAAATTGTTACGAGGAACCTCAGAATCTGAAGTAGAAAAGCACCACAGCAGTTCCAATTTTGAGAGAGAATTTAAATCAATAATTAATATGCTGATTTTATTTTGTTCAGTAGTTGTCATGATTTCGATACCACATTTTTCCAGACCTCAAATCCCATTCAACAAAACAACCTATCATACAACCTACATAGTCGGTTGTGTTAATTTCCTGCATTACAACCCAGCATTATTAAAATACAGACACAGGGACAGCTGAACTGGAAAGAGCATTATTCTGATCAAACACATAGTGTGCAACCAGTAGTTGAAAAAATTGACAGAGTCAATCAAGCTCAGTGCTTGATTGACAAATATTTACTTGCAATTGAGTGCTTTTCTGTTACCGAGCAAAGAATGAGAAATGGATTTAGTAGAGAATCAAACTCAGGCAAAAAGATTCTGTATAAAAAACCAGCATATCATCAATGTTATAGTGAACTGAGGAACTAAGAGTGATACTCCTAGTGGCTGGATCCTATTTAATAATGGAGACTAAAATTTGTTTGGTTACTCCAGGGGTCATATACTTAAAATTTTAAATAATGTCAAGCTGAGGCTCATTGGACCAGTTAACCTGAAAGGAGATGAACCCCAAAATAAACAGAATCAATACAAGGACCATTCAGGGATACTTATGAGATGAACCCCAAAATAAACAGAATCAATACAAGGACCATTCAGGGATACTTATGATTTGACAGTTATGGTGGGTTTGTCCTTTATCTGCTGTTTCAATAACTAAAAGAAACCCAAGGATCTAGACTCAAAATGAAAATAACAAATTCAAGTGCAAAATTCAAATATATTAAAAACAAGAAAGAAGACAAGGTGATTTCCCCAAGCTAAAGCACCGATATGATATTAGTATATTATCTTTTTTTTCTTTTTTTGAAAGTACGGAAAAATCAGGAAGCATCACGAACAAAGAGCAGGCTTCCTCAAGCATCATTGAATGATAATAATTTTAGAACTTGTGCCTTTCCAAGTTCGAATGGTTTTCAAAGAGAACACATGCATGTCCATAGAATAATGAGAAGGAAATCAAGCACTTTCTACGTATATTTACTCTTGCTAATACCAATCTTGGCTATTACCAATTTATTTTAGAGAATTGAGCGGACATGCTACACAAGTTAATAGCTACACTCAGATTGCAAGGCTATGAACTCACGAATTGTAATCACATATCCATTTTACAAATAACGTTTTCTTTAACATGAAGCAATGCAAAAGAATGAAGTGAGAAACATAACGGAACTAGGAATGGAACTATTCCATACACTTCGGTAGTTGAAAGAATATAAAGGTAACGCAACACGATTTATTTTATTTGATACAATCAATTAAAAGTAAAATAGAAATTTGAGTTTCACTTCTTAAACTTCAAGTTTTTAATACAGGCGATCCCAAAAACCCATCTCAGATCTTGCTAGGCTTTAGTCAGTTTCTTTGCAATTACTGAGATGCCATTAACCCCCAAGGCCACTGGCCAAGGACCCCATGAGACTTAATAAATTTGTGCATTTAAAGAAAATCCAGTAGGCAATTAGGACTGTTCAAAATATCATACTTCTTGTGACATCATTCACCTTGATCGGTTAAAAGAGCATCAAGTACATAATTAACATATGAGAAGATCGATAAAAAGTACCTGGAAATCATTCTCTTCAAAATTCGTGAAATTTTCGCACCAGAATGCAGGATTTTTGTGCATAGGAGACCAGTCAAGATGGCCAAGGAGAACTTCCTGCTTGTATTTGTCGAAAGAACTCAATTTCTTAATGTTATCCTTTACCCCCTCTTCTATTTGGTTCAGAGCCTCCAGTAGGTCCTGAGAAACATTAAAAGCAATTAAAGGAGAAACAAGTTAAAAAGAGAAGTATGAGATTATGGACATGATTCAATTCACGATCACTTGCTTGAAAAACTCTACAAGTAACAGAATCAAGTCTCATGATAAACTTCATGCTAGATAATCTAAAACTAAGAAGCCATAAGATAGAATCTAGATATTTTTAGAACTAAAATGCAACTAGAGCAGTAGAATGGAGACATACACTGATACAGATATAATGCACATGCACAGAAATAGAGAAAAGGGGAGAAGAGATAGTCCAAAGGCAAATAAAAGCGATCAATTTAATCATATGGGAAATAAAATCAGGCAGCCAAGATTTAAGTAAATAAACCACCACATCTGTACTGAACATCAACAAGCTTGCATCGAAATTCCACAAAATAATCATTGAATTTCACATTTACTGAAAGGTTTTCTTGTAGATGAGAAAGTTAAAATCAAGTCTTGGAATAAATGAGTACCAAAAAAAATTTTCAATTCACAAGATTGAAAATCACAAAGTGAAAAAGTAAATTCCAATCCAAAAAAAAACTACTGAAAAAGAAATAAAAATTGTGAGGTATTTTCCTCTTTCTATGATCACACAAGAGTAACACTTACACAGTGCCCAGGAAATAACACTTTGGTACAGATAGACAACCCCTCGAAAGTACTTTCTACTGCCAGCACAAAGGCATTGTACTACATGGCAAATAGTACCAAAGATAACGAGTGGTATGATGCAAGTTGTTCCACAGAAATGAAGAGCATTAAAATTAAAAACAACACTAAAAAGGCATGCAAATACATGTCCAATCCCATATATGACTGGAAAAAAGTTGTAAGAACATGCAGCTAATCCATGCTGTTAGTTAATAATGCATTAAGTACAAATGACTAGAATTTGCATTATATAACTTGTAATTGCGAATTTGACAATTAAAGTCCAGCAAATAAATGTAAGAATAACAAATTCAGAAGCAAAATGATAATGATAATGCCAACCAAAAAGAATGAGAAAGGATATGAGAAGGGATGGTCAGTGTATAAAAATTAATAAAATTACTGAAAACCTCTTATTACCAAAAAACAAAAGGAAAAAAAAAAGGAATTTTAGTAAGTTCGTGTGTCAAAAAGTCAAGGTGATGGTCAAAGTAAAATTCATTCATCATAGCAAGTGCACTATGTACGGCAGATATGGAATAACCAGTATCAAGGAAGGCGACTAAGGAATAACACTTCATTGTTTCCTCAAATTCTCAAAACAAAATTAATAATCATGAGGAGAATTGGAGTTAAACATTCTACATCTCTTGCCTCATCACTCCATGCTTGTGCTTTCAAATTTTGAACAATTTGTGGCAATCCAAGGTCCACCATCTGATCACCAAAAGTACCTTTGGAAAGCAAGTTTCTAAGGGTCAAGACCACCACTCTGACAACCTAGCAGAAACCAACACAAATAACTTAATAAAATCAGATGAATCCTAGCATATATTGTCTGTATAGGGACGTAAATCTAGTTGCCATAAAAATGGCAAGGAAAGAATATGTCAAGCAGTAGAGTATGTGCCAAGTGGTCCTTGCCAGAAAATGCAACATCACGAAAGTTGATAAATACATGACTGCGACCTATAGTCATTATTTATATGGAAAAATAGATACAAAATCCACCTAACCTTCTCTTTTGTGGAACTCTTTACGACATCTACTAGTCGTGGCAATGATCTTGAAGTAGCCAAGTATTTGATAGCAGGTTCATAGTAAGACAATAGCCAGACACAGAGACATGTTTCATAAAGAAGCTGTGACAGAGAATAAGATATCAATAAAATGAAGAACAACAACTTGTTTATGAGTTCTAGAATTTAAAGCTTGCATGAAAAACACTGCAAGCTGTAAACCATGCTCAAACAGCTTGTCAGATAACAGTATTTAATCATGACAACACCAGTGTAGAAGGATTGCAAAGCAGGATAAGGGTTACCTGAATAGATTGCTGGGTGGATGCAGGACAAATTAATGGAATCAGCAACTTCACACCATCTCCTTGAACAAACAAAGATCTGACCACAGGTTCCTTAAGTAATGTTGCTAGACAGCTAATTGCAGTTGGAATGGAACGACTAGGATTCGAAGGCTTCTTCAGCTGAATGACATTATACATCAAGAGTGAAGTGTGACAACGAGTGTCATCCAAATTAAAACCTACTAAATTATTTTCTAAAACCAGCATGCCAACCTGGGCACAAAACCATTCAACCAATCCCTTTAGCACATCATCAACGCAAGTAATTTTGCTCTTTGAATTTGAGGCTTCTCCATTTGAAAGAAGGTCATCTTGAGTTTTTGGCCTAGCACTAAAAAAAAATGAAAGGATCACAGTTACCTTGATGTGTTATGGAGAAATCAATGTTGCTTGAAACTTCATTCTTTAACAGTAGAGGAGCATCTTGTCAATACCTTACAATCAAGGCAAGTATCTTGCAGCTCTTTTCTTGTATGAACCAGTTACCTTTCCAAAGCAATCTGAAAGTGGACCAAATTGCAGTTAATTTTAGTTTTCATGATTTTGACCAAGATAAAATGAGCAAGTATAGTTTCAAACACAAAGTTCTAGCATCCATAGGTTGATGACCAACTAGAACTATTTAACCACTACTTTTATGCCTGGGCATATATTGCTATACCCAGTTTCATGAGCAAAAGGGGGCACAACCATCAAAAATGTTTCAATCACAATTATCATCATAGTTATGAATTTGAAAAGGCTTAGAATCTACACTAACATCATGATTGTCACTGTCAAAAGCTTTTTGAATTTGTTAAGGAGTTGCCTGTATCTTAACTTAAGCTGGATCCAAATGAAATGAATCTTTGGTGAAATACAAAAACTGTTGGTCAAATTGCAAGTATGGAAGGTTTCGAGCAATGCTTATAGGCTTTTAGGAGTGTCTCTAGCTAACTCAAACAGAATTGGATAGCTCCTTTATTTTCAGAGGTGTTCGTTTTCTTCTTCAATTTAGAGGATGCCTTACTTTCTAATTTGTTTATCTACAATCTTCTCTACCTCTGATACATTTCTTCCTTTCTCTATTAACAAAAGAAAAGAAATGGCTGGAGAGAAGCATGTTACTAAGCACAGAACTTTGTGATTCCACAGCATCCCCATACAACATGCACATTGCAGAACTTGTTTTTGCAGAATGCAAGGAAAACAAACTCACACAAAAATGTCAAGCTAACCTGAACAATTATAGTGAAAGAAACTATAAATGAATACTCAACTTAAGAAAGGTTCATAAGAACCATCATTAGCAAGAGACTTATCATGGAATAATCTGGCTCTTTTTGGGTTTGCTGCAAAAAGAGATGAAAAATAAGTTGACAAACAAACATACAATTACAGGCAGGAATATAAACTAGTTAACAATAATACCTGTAAGCATTTCATCAATTAAAGCCAGAACATACTCAACCGTTTCTTCCTTAAAAATGTCAATTAATATGGTAACAAATACCCGAACATAAGCTGGACCATCCTGCATAGTTTGAATATAAACAATAAAGTGACTTTAGCATTCAGGTCATAAACATATATACATAGAAAACAGAATGCATAAAAGAAAATGGATGATGAGTGATTTGGTTACATCATCTAACAATTGTGCCCTATAACTTTCAGGTCTATTATCATAACGCCTTAAAAGTTGAAGATCTGTCCCGGAAATTAGCTTGGTCACCATGTATGTCTCCCATGGGATATCCCTCTTCAGAACCTAAATAAATAAATAAAAACCTTGAAATTCTGAAAGCAAATAAGAAATAAATTGGTGTAAACAAGTGATGAGATCACCAACCTGCACTGTAGTCAGTTCGGCCTGCTCCATTTCTGCTGAAACAAAAAATAAATTAAATTAAATCTAATTCAAGTTTCTATCCTCTGCCGACAACAACAACAACAACAACAACAACAATCCAAAAAAGCTAGAGAGAATTGTACTAACTAAGAAAATAGATTAACAAAACCTAATCAAAATACTTCGAATAAAAAAAATGAAAAAGATCTCTCCCTCTATTTTATCATGAAGTGTGCATCAATATTTCGGATCCTACAGTGACATTTATAACTTTTTAGACACTAAAAAGTAAATAATTTTACAATAACAAAAGAAATGAAGGAAATGCAAGTTAAATTGGCTATTATTGTCTATAAACACAGGCAGATTATTACTCTTTCAGAAGAAAATCATAAACATTATCATTACCACCATTACAATTACAATTGAATTGAGAAAGAGATCGCGTACCTCAATTTTCTTTTTCTTTTACTTTTTCTTTTTTTTCAAAGGTTCAGTTCGATTGATGATGCGTTGGAGGGTAGAGAGCGGATGCGTTTCGTGAGATTTGTGATTTGAAAGTCAGGATTGCCTACATCTGTATTTATGCTGTCTGTTGCTCACTTAAATCTGGACCATTCACATCACCCACTTTGCTTTGGCAACTCTCCAGGTTGGATTAGATATCTTAGAGGGTGTTTGAATGAGAGGTGATTTGTGTTTTTTTTCAGTAAAAAACATGTTTTTATAGTTTTTAAAAGTATAGTTTGGACTTAAAAAGTATTGTATTTTTAATAAAATGCCGCCACACCTTCAAGTTAAATACACTCTTAAGATAAAAGTATTACCTTGATATTCACTAGGTTTGTACTTTGTACGCTTTTTCTTGGTAATTTAAAAAATTACATTAACATTAACTAATTATTAATTAATTAACATTATTAACATTAACATTAACGATAGAGATAAGCTTCAGTCCTAATGAACTCACCTCTTTTAGCTGTCCCAATCCTTGGAGAACAAAATAGGTGAAGTCCAACTCTCGTTTCAAAAAAGTGAAGAAGAGTTGAGCACTGCAGGCACTGCACTGTCAAAGAAGCCAAGCAAGACCCTTTACTTGGTATTATTGAAACTTGCTACAAGGAGTTCAAACAACCTATAATCTTTTTTTATCTGATCGGCGAATAAGATTATTTTTTAGTTTACGATTAGGAATACTCGTAGTATTAAGACGCTGGATACGAGGAAAATACTGTAGGAATGAATAGTATTTCTCCCACACATGTTTTTGGCGTGGCAACATTCGTTTTTTTTTAATTAATTATTTTTTAATTATAATTTTTATATTATAATTTTTTTATTAGATTATATTATTTTTATAATATAGATTACAAGTTTAGCAACTAACCTTGTTGGTTAAAGCTCTTTTTTTTTATATAACTTTTTTTTCTAATCTCATCCTTTAATATTAGGTTAATTAGGAAGTATACTTCATGATTTGTTTTATTTGTTTTCTATTAGGTTAATTTGGTCTCATGATTCGAGAATAGTGCTTAATGGGTTAACCCGAGTTGACTCGGGTTGTTTTTTATGATTTTTTTAATTGAGATTTTTCTTAATTTTATCATTTAATATTGGGTCGGTTGGAAATTAAATTTCATAATCTATTTTGATTTGTTTCCTATGGGAATATCTTGGTTTTATAATCAAGGTTGTAGTTTTTGATATTTTTAATACTGAATAAATCAAGTCATTTTTTATAATTTTCTTTCTTAGAGGTTATCTCATGTCCTTCAATATTGAATTTGCTTTTTATTAGATTATTTTTATCTTATGACCTGGTTATGAGTCTGGCAAGTTAATCCAGTTGACTGAATTTTTTTTTCAATTGATTTTTTTTCCAGTTTCATCATTTAATATTATGTTTAATTGAGAATTAAACTTTATGATTTATTTTGATTTGATTTTTATAAAATTATTATGATCTCATAATCCGGAAATAGTGCTTAACAAGTTAACCTATATTGACTTGACTTATTTTTTTAATTAATTTTTTTTTATAAATATCATTATTCAACATTGAGGTCGACATGATCAATTAAGAATTGAACTTTATAATTTGTTTTCATTTTCTCTGATGGGAATCTCAATCTCATAGTCAGTGTCATGAGTTTGGTAAGTTAATCTGAGTTAAATTTAGTTATTTTTTTATTTTTTTATATGAGGTTATCTTGGTCTCATGACGTAGGTCATAGGTTTGACAAATTGATTTAGATTTTTTTTTTATGTTTTTTTAGTCTCATCCTTCAACATTGGACTAATTGGAAATTGAACTTCGTAATTATTTTTTATTTTCTTTCTCCTATCTCGATCTTATGACCCGCGTCATAAGTTAACTCGGGTTATTTTTTTCCTTTTTTGATTGATTTTTTTTCTTAATTTCATCCTTCAACATTGGATTAATTGGAAATTAGACTTTATAATTTATTTTAATTTTTTTATGGGGTTATCATAGTCTCATAACTCAGGTGATGAATTTGACATGTTAACCCGAATTGATCTAATTCAATCAAATATATTGTTATCTTAATGTTAAAAAAGGATGTCAGGTTGAAAAAAAATCTTAAGTCAAATTATGTTTTAATTGGTTATCCGGGTTGTTTTTTTACATGTAAAATCAATTAGGTCACATCGAGTCAACTTCCACACGATTTAAATTTTTTTCCACTAAAAAAATATTAATAATATCTATTTTTTTATATTCAAGAAAAAATTAATCTAATTTACTGTGTAGTGTGGGTGAATGATCTAATTTTATACCCTAACTTTTATAATATTTATAACAGTTTATATAATGATTTAAGCGCTTAAAAAAATAAAATAAAAATATAATTGTCGTTATAATCAAATTAATAACTAAAGACCTCTTATAAATTAAATATTATAACTTTTCTATTAAATTAAAAAAGAATATAGCGTCACTCTCACCCTTTTCTCCCGTCAAAATCCGACTACCTAACCTTAACAAACCAAAACAGCAACATGGCACCCCCACACACACCTAACATCAGCCCCTAGCACAACACGCCTTCGGCCTTCGTCATCGATGGTTAGTCCCCTTTCTCCTAGACGCCACCATCGCATACCCAATTAACGCGATCAAAATGAACTCAACCATCACCGCTGGATAGCCCTCTCTTTTCCTCTGCGCCACCATCACAAGTCAGTAATATACTTCAAGTCAATTTGTTTACTCTATAGAAAATCTTCTTTTATAGAGGCATCATTAGAACTCATATCTAAATTCAAATTTTCCGAGTAACTCACATCAACATTGTCATTTTTCTTGTTAATATCTGTACGGTTTAGGTTCACTTAAAAATCTTTTTCAGTCATGTATTTAAAATTGGTTGTTGATATGATTAAGTAAATGGTTCAATTTATGATACGATCAAAGCAATGTCAGATTTGGATTTTGGTATAAAATTTTCTATTGTCTAGTTTTTCGCTATTGAGCATAACTCTAAATCCAGATGTTAGATCAAGCTAAAACTTTACCAAATGATTTCAAAGATATTTTTCTATGTTAGGGTAAACTTTCAGGTGAATCGGAGCTTGGAAAATACTTGTGATATAGATCAGAATATGATGTATGAATTTTGTTATTTACTCCCTTTTGACTTGTAGACTTTCTATTTGGTAAGGATCCTTTACAAGGATGTGACAGCTTGTTTTGAAGATTTTCTAATTTTACAAGGATCTTTAATGGGCTGCAACATAGTTTCCAAGTGTGGTAAAGATACATTAGTATTTTAGAATCCTTTTGTTACAAAGATTCCTTATTCATCCTAGCTACACAAGGAAATAAAAGTTGGTGGTATTTCGTGACATATTGGTTTCTAGGATCATTAGGTAAATAAAGACTTAGGACTTATGAGTTTTATCTTTATTTTTGTTAGCCTGTCCCAAGGCTTGTTTGGGCTTAATTAATACTTTGTTTTCAGTAAGGATCCAAGGCTTGTTTGGATCAAGCTATGAGCTTTTCAGTTTAGGGTTTTTGGGTCAGTTTTGTATATGAATTAATTTAGCCCATAAAAGTCCATTATGATTAATTTTTCAAGAACTATTTAAACTCATATAACCTAAATTTCGGCAGCCATTGATGAATATTATTTCTGAATTTTTCAGTTTTAACGTGTGAAAGTGATTCTTACAATCTTCAGTTCTTGAATGAATTGAATCTGACTTATCGAAGATTAATTGACTTCGCAGCGTCATTCTACTTCATTCTAATAGTGTTGATACTTTAGAGCAGGTTTTCATTGAGTCACACTCCTATCAGATCTATTTCAGCTTTCCAAGATCAAATCTCAATCTTGATTGTGGGTTGAGTGATGTGATCACAAGGTTCACATCAATATTTGCATTTATACCATTGTTGTCATCTTTTGTTTCAATAGACTCCCTCTTTTCTTGTAGGTCTTCAACATCCATCAAATGTGGTTCCGCTATCTTTAGCTTAACATCATCTAGTTCTAATTTGACATCATCAACATTTTATTATCTCTTAGCTCAATCTTTTAATTAATTAATATAGAATTAGTAGAAATAGAATCAGATTTTACTTGAAACCTCAAATTATAGTTGACCTCAAATTCCTAGATATTCAAAATTGAATACTCGAACGCAACTCTTGTTTAGAGTCTTCGAACTCTCATTCTCCGGCTAGGGCTTTAAATCTTCACTTTCTAGCTAGAAACTTGATTTCTCATTTGCCTCCTATATTCCAGAATTTTGTACATCTTGTGTACTCAATGCTACGTAATTATGGGGTCAAAGTTTAGTGAAGAAAATTCTAAGATGAGAAAATCTAAGCAGAGAGATCTACTTTGATTTTTTTAATTTTTTTTTGGTTAGTAGAGAGAGAGTTATTGGGGAAAGAATAAAATAAAAAACTGTATGAAACGATGGATTAATTTGTGATTTAGGTCATAAGGATATTATATAGAAGGTTATCTTTGTTTTTTCATTAAAATTTAAATCTTATGATGACATGTATATAAAATATAATTTTTGAAACTATAAAAGTGTAATCACAGTCAAAATATTTTTTCTAAAAAAAAAAACACAATAAAGTAGAGATATGAAATTAAAAAGATATATTTTTTTAATATAACACCATATGTTTTTAACTTTTAAGTTGTACAATTGATACTTTATGGTTTGGTTTCTTGAGTAGTAGAAATAATCAACGATAAAATCCATTTTTCATTAATTTTGACTTTTAAATAAAAGGAATGCACATGTAAGATTTCAATTGGTTCCAATTTAAAAATAAAAATTTAATAAAAATCCAAAGAAAAACTAAAAAAAAATATTTTTTATTTATGTACAATTAGAAAAGTTCGCTTTTTTTTTATTTACATTGAAAAAGGGTACCACCATAAAAAAAAAAAAAAAGATCAAAAAAATTTTGCTTAATTTTTTATTTCTTCATGCTCAATTTAATTTTTTAGTTTACCATCCAACTTTATATTTTAATCTCGAAAGCTAAAGAAAAACCTTAGAAATGAAGTAAATTTTATGTAAAATTCCAAATAGCTTGAACAAATAAATCTAGGTTTCATAAAAAATTAAATTGTAAATAAATCCTATAAAAATAAATATTTATTATCATTTATTATGTTTCATCTATAATTGATGACAACTCCTTTTAAAATTAAAAAATTATTGTAGAAACACCTTTATGCCTAAAATATCCTTGTTTATACCTCAAGTTTTTTTTTTAAAAATGTTTTATCTATTTTGTTTACTCTAATATTATTATTTAGTGTTAATTGACAAAGATCTACGTTCTGAAAAAAAAAAATCTACTAGGATGATACTCCAGCGATTTGTTTGAAAAAAAATAAATAATCTACTAATTTTAAGATAGTTTCATTAAACTATTGATGACTATTAATTTTTCAAAACTATCATGATTTGTTTTTTAACGAAAGAACTCATTGATTTTACCTAAAAACAAAGATTTTTTTATTGTCTAAAATATGGTATTATGCAAAGTTACCATAGCAGTAACTGCTACATAATCTTTAATGAATAAAAATCTTTTATATTTATTTTTTATTTAAATATTATTATTGATAATGTTTTAAAATTCAAAATACTTAGAAATATGATGTTTTAGGTGATTGGATAATGAGTTTAATCATGTTTTCTTTCCTATTTGATCCATTCTTCATATGTAAGAAATGTGATAGCTTGATCAAATAAGCTAAATACCCATAAAACAGTCACTTTAAGGAAGATTTGGGAACTCTTATATGCTTAAGTTGGTATCTTCATTGAGAGTGATCAAAATAAATATGCAAAAGAGTATTAAATCTTAAGAGTTGTTTGTTCTTGTTTAGGTATACATTAAGTAATGTGAACCTTATGATCATGTGGTCACGCAACCCATAATCAAGATTGAGATCTGATCTTGGAAAGCCGAAATAGGTCTAATAGGAGTGTGACACAATAAAAACTTGTCCCAAGACACCAACACTATTGGAATGAGCAGAATGCTACCAAGAAGCTAATTAATCTTCGATAAGTCAGATTCAGTTCATTCAGGAACTGAAGAATGCAAGAATCACTCTCATACGTTAAAACTAAAAAATTCAGAAGTAATATTTATCAATGGCTGCTAAAATTTAGGTTACATGTGTTTAAATAGTTTTTAAAAATTAACCCTAATGGATCTACCCTTATAAGCTAAACGGACCCATATACAAAACTGACCTGGAACCCTAAGCTGAAAAGCTCATAACCTGATCCAAACAAGCATTGGATCCTAACTCAAGAAAAAGTTTTAATTAAGCCCAAACATGAAAGAAAATAATAAAAATAACTAATCTGTCATTAAGTAGCACCAACCATTATTTCCTTGTGTAGCAAGAATGAATAAGAAATCCTTGTAAGAAAAGGATTCTGGAACATTACTGAATCCTTGCCACTCTTGAAAATTATATTGCAGCTCATTAAAGATTCTTGTGGAACTAGAAAATTTCAAAAATAAACTACCACATCCTTTTACAAAAAATATCCTTGCCAAATGGGAAATCCACAAGTCGAAAGGAAGTAAATAACAAAATTTATACAGCATGTTCTGACATATATTGCAAGTCCTTTTTGAACTTCGATTAACCTAAAACTTTACCCCAACATAGAAAAATACCTTTGGAATCTTCTTGTAAAGTTTCAGCTCAATCAAACAGTTGGATTTAGAGTTATGCTCAATAGTGTAAAACTGGATGGTAGAACATTTTATGCTAAAATCTGAATATGACCTTGCTTGGATGGTATCACAAGGCTAAACCATATACTTAACCATATCAACAACCAATCTCAAACACATAACTGAATGCTTATTATAAGGAATCCAAGACTGAACCTGAACCGTATCATTCCCTCACTCTTCAAGAAGATTCGCCCTCGAATCTTGAATAGGATCAGTAGTGACTTCATTAGCCTCTTATTTAAGCATGCAAAATTCCCTTATTGCTAACACCTTCGTCTTTTGAATGATAAGAATTTCAATTAAGCATGTTGTACTAACCATTTTCGTATATACTTTTGAATTCTAACCATAACAGATCTCGTTCGTTTTTCATTCTTTCAGCATTGTACCTTCTTTTCTATTGAAGCTTGAAGATCATAGAATAATCTTCAACACTTATCAACTTCTCATTCTAAAACCCCCAAGTCATGAGTTAGTTTTTTGTATCCTTGAGCTAGAATCTTCCTCTATTCCCTCTCCTTTGCTGAATACATAACACAAATAGAAAAAAAAGAGAAGTAGACGAAGACACAACAAGAATATAGTTTAGGATAGGAAGAACACTAATTTAGACTCAAAATTACAAATTTGACTTTTGTATGGACAGTTCCCTAGGTATGAAAGCTTCAAGAAAGCCACCAACTCTGTAGGTTGTCATGCCACCTCTTACTCTGTTAAGTATTTCTTGTGAAATACGTAATAATGTCAGTTAGCCAAGGAAGGAAATAAGTCTATTGGCCTGTAGAAGATAGCTCAGCTAGAAACCCATTATTCGATGGATAATAGCATGTCAGCTAAACCTTACCCACTAATATTCATTAAACAACAACGTTCAACATAGTATTGTTACTATAGCTGATTATAAGGTTATTCAAGCCAACTTCTAAGCTTCTCATAATGTTTCAGAAATGAATCGTGTATTGGGTTCTAACTTTGATGGGTTGAAGGTAGGGCCCCAACACCTAGAACAACAAAACCTCAATCCTAAATTGAATTTTTTAAATGCTTTGAAAGGTTCTGCTGTTAAAGACAATAAGTGTAACAAGACCCTTGGTATGAATACAGTCCATAACCTGCAAGTTCCCCCCTTTATGGCTGATGGTCATGTGACAGTAGCTTCTCCACTTAATGTGTTTGAAGATGGCTGCGAACTTTGGCAATCCACCCTAGTCGGATATTTTATGGGTTAAAAGTTATCGTATCCCGTTGTTAATTCTATTGCCAAAAGAATATGGGGCTCCTACAGTCCATCAGAAGTTTTATTGTCAGAGAATGGTTTCTTTCTATTCAATTTTGACTTTGTTGATCATGTTACTAATGTTGTGGATAGAGCTCCATGACATATAGCAAACAGACCTTTAGTACTTAAACGTTGGTAACCAAACATGCAATTTTTGAAAGATGATTTGGCTAAAGTTCTGGTATGGGTTAAGTTTTATAATGTTCCTCTTGAGTATTGGACTATTAATGGGTTGAGTTGTGTAGCCAGTGCTATTGGTGTTCCCTTTAATACTGATCTTACTACATTGCCGTGTAAAAAGCTTAGCTATGTGAGAGTTTGTGTTGAGATAAATGCTTCGCAGGTGCTGGTTAAGGAATACGACCTACGTTGTCCAAATGGGCTATTCAAAATAATTTCAGCTGATTATGAATGGATACCTTTCAAGTGCAGTAATTGCAATGTCTTTGGACATACAACAACGATATTGTCTAATAATAAAGTTGATAATCTTTCAGAAGAGGAACGATGGTGTTGTTAGCTCTAAATTTATGGATAACAAGCAGAATCAGTTTTAATAGCAGGTAGTTGTTACAAGGAATAAGGGCTCTACGAGTGGTGAGAATGGTTATTCAATATCTAATATGCGTAATTCCGATTGTGATGAGGATGGTTGTTCGACATTTGGTATAAGTGATTCTAATTGTAATGAAGATGGTCATTCAGCATCTGGTGTGTGTAATGCTAAGTGTTATGAAGATGGAAATCCTACTTCTCCTCTTGTTCTGAAGAGTTTACAAGGAGATATAGTGCAAAAAGAGGGGGCTACATGTACTCTCTTAGAACAAAGGTTTGTCGACTCCAATACAGGTAGACATGTGTGATCATGAACCAGGTTCCTTCGATCATTAGTAATGAGGCGAATGTTGATATTGAAGTTAGGGTAGGTGATACGGGTGGGGAATGTACCGATATTGGCAAGTCCTCAAACTCCGAATTCCACTAGAGAAGAAAATGTTAATCAATTAGCTAGTAAGGCTAGAGACTCTCTAGAGAAAAAGAAGAAGGGTTCAATGGGCTCTTCAAAGAAAATATGAAATCATGCTCCTCGCGAGGGGTCAAGTCAAGGTAATATTTGTGTTGTTATTTGTCTTCCTCTCTATTTTCCTATGATTATTAGATGTTGGAATGTTAGAGGTTTGAATGATCCTATAAAGCATTCAGAATTGCGTCATCTCATCCAACAGGAGAGGGTGACTCCTTTTGGTTTGGTTGAAACTTGGGTTAGAGACAAGAATAAAGAAAATGTTTCTCAACTTCTTCTTCGTAACTGGTATTTCTTGTATAATTATGATTTCTCTTGTCGCGGTCGTCTTTAGGTTTGTTGGAAAGCTGATGTGGTGAAGGTTCCATTTTGGGCATGTCATACCAGGTTATTCATGTTTATGTCACTATATTAGGTACCAATATTTGCTTTAATGCTTCAATCATTTACGGAGATAATAGTGGGTCGTTACGTGAGGCTTTATGGTCTGATATAGTGAGTCAGAGCGATGGCTGAGAGTCCACCCTATGGATTCTTATGGGCCACTTTAATGCTATCTAAAACTAGTCAGCAGGCTAGGGGGGTCTACTTTGTGGGCTGGTCATATAAACAGATTCAAAATTTATATTCAAGAAGTTAAAGTGGATGGTTTTTGGTATTCTGGTATGCACTATACTCGGACGAACCAATGTCCTGAGAATCTGATTATGCGGAAACTAGATAGAGTGCTTGTGAAAATAAGAAGTGGAGTTTGAACTTCCCATTATCGGAAGCTAGACTTTTACCTTCTGGTGTATCAGACTATTCTTCCATGGTGGTAAAAGTTGTTGGTGATGATCAAAACATCAAGAAACCATTCAAATTCTTCGATATGTGGTGGATCATGATGAGTTCATGCTCTAGTGAAGAAAGTTTGGGATTAGAATTTGGGGGGTTGAATGCTCCTATACTAAAGCGATTTGATGGGATGTTTGTGACAGATGCGACATTCCAAGAATGATAAAAGGTTGGGATGAATGGATTCGATGGGCCACTGTCACTTGGCATGGCAAGAGTTTCGTCAATTTTTCTCGTAAACTAAGTTTCGCAGCTACAATGTATCATGTATGGCAAGAACGGAATGCAAAGATTTTTGCTGGAATGTCTAGAACTTTGAATTTGGTCTTTAATCAAATCGAATGTATCATTCGCGATAAGCTTGATTTAATGAGGAATGTCTTACCAACAAATGAAAACAAAATGATCCAAAGAGCTTGGAGGGTTAATAAAATAGATTCTTAATTTGATAGTTAGCTGGTTGTATTGGTTCCCTAACAAATCTAGTGAGGTCTCAGTTTTCTGTTCGGTGTCTAGCCTGTAGCCATCTGTTGTTTTATGTTTCTATTCTCATTGTAAATCTGGGGTATGCCCCTTATAATCTTTGTATCTTCTTCTTTTAATACATACGTCAACTTACCAAAAAAAAAAAGGGTTGTCCAATGTATCGGTTGTGTTGCAAACTCAGAAAGCTAAAACAAGTATTGAAACTTTTCAATAAGGATCATTTCTCCAACATTTCTAATAAAGTTAAAGATGCAAAAGACAAAATATATCAGTGATGCGAACCTCGTGGTCACACAACCCACAATCAAGATTGAGATCTGATCTCGAAAAGCCGAAATAGGTATGATAGGAGTGTGACACAATGAAAACCTGCCCCAAGGCACTAACACTATTGGATTGAGTAAAATGACACCACGAAGCCAGTTAATCTTTGATAAGTCAGATTCACTCTCATATGTTAAAACTGAAAAATTCAGAAGTAATTATCATCAAAGCTGCTGAAATTTTGGCTTACATGAGTTTAAATAGTTCTTGAAAAATTAACCCTAATGCCCTTATATGGACTTATATGAGGTCCACTCAAAATTGACCCAAAAGCCTTAAACTAAAAGGCCCATAACCTGATCCAAACAAGCCTTGGATCCTAGCTCAAAACAAAGTTTTAATTAAACCCAAACATGAAAGAAAATAATAAAAATAGCTACCTTGTCATTAAATACTACTAGCTTTTCTTTCCTTGTGTAGCTAGGATGAATAAGGAATCCTTATAAGAAAACGATTATGAAACATTAATGAGTCCTTGCCACACTTGAAGATTATACTGCAACTCATTAAAGATCCTAGTGGAACTAGGAAATTTCCAAAACCAGTTGCCACATCCTTATAGAAAAAGAATCCTAACCAAATATGAAGTCCACAAGTCAAATGGAAGTAAATAACAAAATTCGTACAGCTTCTGTTGACCAGTATTGTGGTGCCTTTTCGAAGTCCGATTGACCTGAAATTTTAACCCATAGTAGGAAAACATGTCTGGAGAGTCCACATAAAATTTTAGCTTGATTCAAAGTCGAATTGAGAATTATAATTGTTGCCGTAAACCTGGACTGTTGTGCTTTTTATGCGAAAATCCAAATCTGACCTTAGTTAGGTTGTATCATAAGGCTAAACAGTATCATTCTCTCCCTCTTCAAGAAGATTCGCCCTCGAATCTTGAATAGGATTAGTAGCGACTTTAATAGCCTTTTGTTTAAGCCTTCAGAATTTGCTTATTGTTAACACCTTTATCCAACAATACCGTATAGAAGTAGTGACCGACAAGAATTTCAAATAAGCACGCCGTACTAACCACTTGTGTACATACTTTTTAATGATAACCACAGCGGCTCTCCTTTATCTTTCATTCTTTTGGCGTTGTACCTCATTTTCCCATGAAGCTTGAAGATCATAGAATAATCTTCTACACTTATCAACTTCTCGTTCTAAAACCCCCAAACCATGGCTTAGTTTTTCGCATCGTTGATCTACAATCCTCCTCTGTTCCCTCTCCCTTGGTGAATACATGACACAAATACGAAAAAAAAACAAGAAGAAGACGAAGACAAGAATAGAGTTTATAACAGGAAGAACATTGATTTAGACTCGAAATTACAAAGCTGACTATCGTTTGGACAAGAACTGATCGAAAACAAACAAATATGAAATTAATGAGAATGACTCAAACAACAACCAAATATCCCAAATATGATGATAATATAATGGAAGCAACAAAATCAACAGAAACAAAAACAAGTTTTGAAAGACAATGCAAAACAAACCCGTTCCAGCAAGACAAAACTCGATTCTGGAACCTAAAGAAAATGCAATCCAAATGACCTTAAATTTATTATATAACATTAGCATACCCAAAAAACAATAAATCTCAGTTTATAGGTCATTCTATTATGTCAAGTTACCCAAACCCCGTGTATGATTAGTTTGCGGTAAAATTGAACCTCCAATTAAAACCTCAAGAAGACGATATCAAAATAAGCCCAAATTTAATATATGATGCAATCTCATTGCGAATACATAGAATATGAAGTGTAAATTAATTCTAAGGAGGTCTACTTATGGTTCACTCAGAGTAGTGTTTCTACGGCAGAATTGAACCTCAAATTTGAACCTCATGCAAACAATATCATAATAAGCCCAAATTTTAAATATGATGCGATATCACCCCCAGTAGACTAAATATGAAGTTTCAATGGATTTCAAGGTGGTTTGCTTATGGTTCACCAAGAGTTGTGTTTCTGCGGCAAAAATTGAATGCTCCTTCAAATTTCAACTAATCCCTCTCTCTCTCTCCTTTTCTTTTTAATATACTGATATGAGTAGAGACAGTAACAAGATGAAATATAACCCTTTTTTTTGTTTAGATGACACAGACACGAAGAACAAGAAGATGGATGCAAACACTGAAAAACTTAAAGGAACACTAAAAAAATGAAAATAACAGAAGGATATAACCTTGTTTCGGAGCCTAGCTCTGATACCAACTGATGCGAACCTCGTGATCACATGGTCGCGCAACCCACAATCAAGATGTAGATCTGATCCCGGAAAGCCGAAATAGGTCTGATAGGAGTGTGACACAATGAAAACCTTCCCCAAGGCACCAACACTATTGGATTGAGTAGAATGACGCCATGAAGTCAGTTAATCTTCGATAGTTAAATGCAGTTCGTTCAAGAACTGAAGAATGCAAGAATCATTCAAAAGAATTGAAATAATGGACCTTTCAATTCTGACTTGGTTGAAACATTCAAAACCAATGCATTCAATGCCTCTTTCAATGCCTTTGTCTTGGACCGAGTCATTGGACCATTTAAAACATGTAATGGGTCCTTGCTGGTGTTTCTGGGTTGTTCCACATCACCTTATCTAAAAAGGAAACTAAATTGGCATGTATAAAAGAGGGAGATTTTCTTTATTAATTATCGATGCAAAACAAGGAAACCAAGCACAAAAGGCAAGAGTATTTCAGAATTCATTTCACAGTCAGATCAGATTTCCTAATCTATTTGGTACTTTTTAAGAGTGACAAATTTGATTCTAGCATATTTAGGATAGCAATTTCAGATTTGTAATATTTTCTTCTTGGTCTTTGGGTTATTATTACTTATTGAGTCAATTATAAGTGGTCCTCATATAAGTCCACACAAGGGGGATCCATTAGGGTTTATTTCAGTCCAGAGTCAGTATAAATAAAGCCATAACAGACATGTGAAGGGATACAAAATTTTCAGATTAATAAAGATATTGTGTCGCAACTTTGTGTGTGAGTGGTGAGATATTTTCCCTTCCTTGGTTCTCTAAAGAATTGAAATAACTTATCGAAGAATAACTGCCTTCATGGCATCATTATTATACTTTTTGTTCATGAATTAATATTTGTTGGGTGTGGGTTTCTGTTTTCAATAGTGCTAGTGCCTAGGTACAAGTTATCTTTGTGTCACACTCTTATCAAATTTGATTTCGCTTTTTAGGAATTTGGTGTCTTTGCGTGTGGGTTACGTGATCACAAGGTTCACATCAGTTCGAGTATATACTTTTGAGTTTATTAGTCCACAAAGGTAGATCCATTAAGGTTTTTATTTGTCAAGAGTATAAATACTCTTTGTAAGGACAAAATATTCAGACTTGTTATACTATTATTGCTGAATTATTTAGCTTGTGTGAGAGAGATTCTCGTATTCTTTGGTTCTCTAACAAAAAAATTGACTTATCAAAGATTAATTGGTTTTGTGGGGTCTTCCTTATACTTCTCGTTCACAAATTGATATTTGTAGGGTGGAGGGTTCTTATTCCAATATTATCGGTGCCTTAAGACATATTTTTATTATGTCACAATTCTATCAGATCTATTTTAGATTTCTGGGATTCAATGTTAATTGTGGGTTGCATGATCATAAGGTTCACATCACTCGTGAAATAGATGGTTGACAGTAGAAAGCCTATTACCTCTAAAACAGTCACTTTTAGTAGGGTTTAGGAACCCTCAGATGATGAAGTCAATGACTTTTTAGTATGGCATTGCGATAAATGAGAGAATGAGCTTGAAATTCCAAGAAAAAGAATATTTGTTCTTGTTTTTGTATGATAAATGCTCCAAGAATTAAAATATGAATACTTAGAATATAGAAATTATGAACCCTTTACCTGAATGGTTCAATAGGTATTTATAAACCTTTTAACCTCGTTGTTTTGATAGAGTGAAGAGGCTATAAAGTTATTTTCTCATGATGTGATACGAACCTCGTAATCACGTGGTCACGCAACCCATAATCAAGATTGAGATCTGATCCTGGAAACCAAAATAAGTGTGATAGGAGTGTGACACAATGCAAACCTGCCCCAAGACACCAACATTATTGGAATGAGTAGAATGACACCACCAAGCCAGTTAATCTTTGATAAGTCAGATTCAGTTCGTTCAAGAACTAAGGAATGCAAGAATCACTCTTACACGTTAAAACTAAAAAATTCAGAAGTAGTTCTTGAATCAATAACCCTAATGAATCTACTTTTATGGGCTGTGAACCAACCCACATACAAAATTGACCCAAAAACCCTAAACTAAAATGCCCGTGACTTAATCTAAACAAGCCTTAGATCCTAGCTTAAAACAATGTTTTAATTAAACCCAAACTTGAAAGAAAATAATAAAAATAACTAACCTGTCATTAAATAGCATCAACCCTTCTTTCCTTGTGTAGCTAGGATAAATAAGAAATCCTTATAAGAAAAGGATTTTGGAACATTAATAAATTGTTGCCACTCTTGAAAATTATGTTTTAAGCTCATTAAAGATTCTTGTGGAACTAGGAAATTCCCAAAACAAGTTGCCATATCCTTTTAGAAAAAGAATCATTGCCAAATAAGAAGTTCACAAATCAAAAGGATGTAAATAAGAAAATTCGTACAGTCTGTTCTGACCTATATTTCATGTCCTTTCCAAACTCCGATTCATTTGAAAATTTACCCCAACATAGAAAAATACCTCAGAAATCTTTGGTAAAGCTTTAGCTCGATCTAACAGTTGTATTAGGAGTTATGCTCAATAGCATAAAACGAGACGGTAGAAAATTTTACACCAACCTTTGAATTTGACCTTGCTTGGGTCGTATCATAAGGCTGAACTGTATCATTCCCTCCCTCTGCAAGAAGATTCGCCCTCGAATCTTGAATAGGATGAGTAGCAACTTCATTAGCTCTTGTTGAAGCCTTTGGACTTCCCTTAATGCTAACACTTTTCTCCAACAACACTATATGGAAGTAGTGATTGGCAAGAATTTCAAATAAGTATGTCGTACTAACCACTTACGTACATAATTTTGAATGATAACAACTGCAGCGCTCTTTCATCTTTCATTTTTTTGGTGTTGTACCTCCTTTTCCTATGAAGCTGGAATATCATCGAATAATCTTCTATATTTATCAATTTCTTGTTCTAAAACCTCAAACCATGACTTAGTTTTTCGCATCCTTGAGCTAGAATCCTTCGTTCCCTTTCCCTCAAACCTCAAATACATGACACAAATAGGAAAAATAGAAGAAGATGAAGACACAACAAGAATAAAGTTTACAACAGGAAGAACACTGATTTAGAATCGAAATTACAAATCTGAGTTTTTTTGGACTAAAACTGATCGAAAACAAATATATGTTAAAGTGATGAAAATGATTCAAACAACAACCAAATATCCCAATATGATGATAATATATTGGCAGGAACAAAATCAACATAAACAAAACAAGTTTTGAAAGATTACGCAAAACACACCTGTTACGCATAACAAAACTCGATTCTAGAGCCTAAAGAAAAAGATATCCAAATGACCTCGAATTTAATATATAGTATTTGGATACCATATATTAATAAGATGAAATATCACCTTTTTTTTTTGCTTAGATGACAGGACACAAAGAACAAAAAGATGAACGACGCAAACACTAAAAAACTTAAAAGAATACAAAAAAAAAAAACAAAAATAACATAAGGATGTGACCTTGTTTCAGAGCCTAGCTCTAATACCAACTGATGTAAACCTCATGATCACGTGGTCATGCAACCCACAATCAAAATTGAGATCTGATCTGGAAAGCTGAAATAGGTCTAATAGGAGTGTGATACAATAGAAACCTGCCCCCAAGGCACCAAAACTATTGGAATGAGTAGAATGACATCACGAAACTAGTTAATCTTTAATAAGTCAAATTCAATTCATTTAAAAACTGAAGAATGCAAAAATCACTCTCACACGTTAAAACTGAAAAATTCAGAAGTACTTTTCATCAATGGTTGCTGAAATTTTGGTTACATAAGTTTAAATAGTTCTTGAAAAATTAATCATAATGAATCTACCCTTGTGGACTGAACTGATCCACATACAAAACTGACCCAACAACCCTAAACTAAAACGCCCATGACCTGATTCAAACAGGCCTTGGATCCTTGCTCAAAACAAAGTTTTAGTTAAGCCCAAACATGAAAGAAAACAATAAAAAAAATTAATCTGTCATTAAATAGCACCAAACCTTTTTTTTCCTGCGTAGCTAGGATGAATAAGAAATCCTTATAAGAAAAGGATTCTGGAACATTAATGAATCGTTGCCACTCTTGAAATTTATGTTTAGCTCATTAAAGATTCTTATGGAATCTAACCTTGCTTAGGTCGTATCACAAGGTTAAACTGTATCATGATAATATTAATAAGGGATAAATGTATTTTACATAATATTAATGAGGGACAAATATTGCTTACATATCATTAATGAGGTGAAAATATGATAGGCTATAGATGAAGGGATACAAATATCCCTAACATGAACATTTCGTATTAAAAGTCTAAACAATAAATAAACAGAGCCTTAAGGCTTTAACTTTTAGGCCTACAATGACCTCCAAACTAACTAGGCTTGGTGCGTAGCCAAGCCCAATGGCTATGGGTCTGGCAGCTCGTTAAACTCACATCCACTTGGACTCAACTTATGGGTGACCAATAGATGTTGGATCTGGCAACTCGGCAGACCTATGTTCATTTGGACCCAGCATGTTGCAAACCCTAGCAGAATTGAATGGAATTCGCGAATCCAACATCTATCTAACCCAAGTTCGTTGAAATTAGGATGAGCTTATCATAATGGAAGACATGCTCCGAGGCAACAAGACTATAAACCAACCCAATCACAATGCCTACACCTAAAGACGAGCAAAAGGAGTATAAATTCACAACAAAGATTGGTCAATTCTTTAAAGAGTTGAAAGTTCAATCTAGAACCAAGATTGACAACCAAAAGTAGGCAAAAATCAGAATATTATTAACCAAAAGAAAGTGTGCTGAAAATTATTCACAAGAGTATTTATACCCCAAGCCAAAAACCCTAGTTTCCCTAATGGGTCACATATAAACTCAATTTAAATAATAATCAACCCAAGCTAAAACTATCCCAAACTAATTAAAATAAATAAGTTTGAAACCCAAACAAATGTTTCCTCACAAAATAAAGAAATTTTAATAGCCTAACTAATTTGATAAGACAAGTTCATTCGACCAACTAACTGAAATTTTTAATCAAATCGAATGTATCATTCGTGATAAGCTTAATTTGATGAGGAATGTCGTACCAACAAATGAAAACAAAAGGATCCAACGAGCTTGGAGGGTGAATAACATAGATTCTTAATTTTTTAGTTAGCTGGTTGTATTGGTTTCCCTAACAAATCTAGTGAGGTTTCAGTTTTATGGTCGGTGGCTAGCCTGTAGCCATCTGTTGTTTTATATTTCTGTTATCATAGTAAATCTGGGGTATGCCCCTTATAATGTTTGTATCTTCTTCTTTTAATACATACGTCAACTTACCAAAAAAAAGATAAGACAAGTTCGGTTATTCTCGCATTTTGTCTAGCAGCAGCAAAACCCAACTTCAAACGGATGGTTCTATCTCATCTTAAAGAATTAGAAGGCTTGCCATATACCGTTGGAAAGGTATTGAAGCCTAGTTTCCAGCCTAACTAGATTCACCTCAAAATTCAACCTATAAGGAAAGTTATGATGAAAACAAAAGTAGCATAAGGTTAAACTATCCGAATCTAGTCTTCTTCTCCCAATCCTTGTGTAATGGTCTTGGTTCCACCAACAAGCCCCTCTTGAACATGAATAAGATTAATCACAGCTTGCTCCTCATTATTTAATATCCTCTTGAAGTCCACCTTAGCCCACGTATCTTGAAGAAGTCCATTGAAAGCCTCCTCATTATTTAATATCCTCTTGAAGTCCACTTTAGCCCACGTATCTTGAAAAAGTTCGTTGAAAGCCTCTTTGAACCTCTTAGCTCTAAGCCTTGTAACTGAACCAATTGGAACCTCTAATGGATCCTTTGGTGCTTGGATCGCATCACAACATGTGGCTGAACTCAAGGGCATTGGGTCTAGCAACTCGTTAAAATCATGTTGGCTTGGACTTAGCACTTGGCTGACTAAGGATGTTTAGTTCGACAACATGTCTTTCCCATGATCATTTGTACTTTGAATGTGGCTGAACTTAATGGCGTAGGGTCTAGTTGCTTGCAAGACCCATGTCCACTTAGACTCAACTCGTGGTTGACCCAAGGATGTTGGGTCTAGTAGCGCACTAGGCCCATACTCGCTTGGGCTCAACACGTAGCTGAACCTAAGTATGTTGGGTTTAGTAGCTTGCAAGACATATATCAACTTGGACTCAACATGTGCCTGATTAAAGAATGTTGGGTTTGACAACTTGCTAGATCTATATTTGTTTAGACTCGGCTCATGGCTCACCCAAGAACATTGAGTCAAACAGTCGCAAATCCTATGTCCGTTTTAGCACGTGGTTGAATCTATGCATGTTGGGCTGGAAAGTGAGCAGACCGTGTCATCTAGACCTACATGTTAATGGGTTACCACCCTTGGTCCTTTTTAGACAAGGACTTGGAATTTTTTTCACAAAGTATAAAAAATATTGATTTATTACCTTGTTAATAGTTTTAACATGAGAAATAGCTAATATGGTGGAAATAAAAAATATTAATTTTTGTTCTTAGTAATTGCCTGATGATGGTAATTCCATCATTGCTAATTTATATAACAACATTTATTATAAGAATAATAATTCTAATGTTTATTAAACAAAGTTATACTAGCAAGTTGGAACAATCAATTCAATAATAAGAAAGGTCTGTACAAACTTTATGATTGACATAATCACTCAACAACCTATAAGAGGATATGTAAACCATTATGGCAGAATAGGCCCTTCAATAATCCTACTAACAATTTAAATTGTATCTTTCCAACTACTCTAATAGCTTATTATACAAATTTTTATAGTCAATCAAATGTTAATATGTCCATAATGCATCTATCCTCTTTCAAATTGACATCAAGTCATTGCTTCAACAAATCACATTACTCTAGACTTGGGTAGTTTAAATTTGGTTGAAGACTACAAAGTTTTAGTTATGTTTGTTGTATGTAATGTTATTGGTTGGTACATAACACACACTAGTGCATCTACTCTTTCCTCACAACAAATATTTGTATATATTCCTCATATTATAAGAAAATTATTATTATTATTATTATTATTATTATTATTATTATTATTATTATTATTATTATTATATATAAGCATTACTTCTTTTTTCAATTTCAACCATATCATTTAATTTTATAAAAGATCATAGCACTAGACAACTACTAGTGCAAGGTAAGGTTGAGGATGGACTATATTCTTTATAGGGGATTATGAAAACAATACCACATGCTTATTTAAATGAAATAATCTTTTCTATAAGAGGGGATCATTTTTCTTATCAAACTATTAATAAGATTGTTAAACATTCTGATTTAGTATGTTTCTCATATAAGTCATTAAGGCATTGACACAACAAATTTCACCTCTCAACAATGATCCATGTGAGTCAGAATCAATTAAAATCTATCTAATGACATGAAAAATAACTTATTCTTCAAATGATAACAATCATATAAAAAAAAAGATCTCTTAAGACTTCGGTTATAGTAAACCTACAAGTCATCCAACTATCCAATCTCAAGTGATGATCCAAATAAGAATGAATGTTAATCCCCATTCCCAAAACTATTTTGTATTAGGGAGAAGATATTTTGGATTTTATGCTAGTTTTACTCCAACAATGATCAACACACACAAAAGATGAAAACAAAATAGTAGGGTTTTTTTTGGTTTAAAGAAATAAAAAAGTAGGAAAAATTGTCCATAATTTTTAACATTTTTTTTGCTCAATTTCTTTAAAATTTTGATTTCACCTTTATTTAAACCTCTTTTAATCTAGTTGTCTTCTATATCTTTTTAATTTTAATTAGATTGAAACGGGTCGTGTTTTATAGTAATTCAAATTCATTCAAAGATAGTAGGTTAACCTTAGTTAGGCTAAGGTTATATGCAAGGCCAACCTTTTAGGTTAACCCAAATAGATGGTGATGAGACGAAATATTAAATAGATTTTATAAGCTTATATGGATAGTAAAGCCCCACACTTGGCATGTGGGCTTCCAAGGTCCATAAGCCCAAATAGTTCTATACTAGGCCAAATAACCCATGTCTTAAATCCTACTCACACTCAGAGTGTTTTTATGAGTTCATGTGAACCTTTTGGTCTGAAAATTGGTAAACTAGTGTTAATAGGGTAAT
>Ga0325402_1000092_pt1 | contig 42960 bp, 40 predicted proteins | sample PopdelMetagenome_22_FD_207212 | JGI IMG/M metagenome (GOLD analysis project Ga0325402, IMG submission 207212) | Populus deltoides microbial communities from Bellville, Georgia, United States - Xylem-PdKOR-R3 | ecosystem: Host-associated > Plants > Phyllosphere > Stem > Wood/Secondary xylem... | reverse complement strand
TCTTTGTTCTTTATACTTAAATACTAAGTTCTGTGTTCTTTCTTTTGTTCTTTCCATTGTGGACTTAGTTCTTTGTTCTTTTCTCTTTTATCAGTAAAACATAAGGTTGTTCTTTATATTTCTACAACAACGAGCAATTTCTCTCTTCAGTTGGACATTTAAAGTGTGTGAGGAAGTTGTCATTGCACGGACACTGGAAGGGGGAAAGGAAGTTACCATATCGGCCTTCACCAAATTCTTCTTTGATTTCAGCTTTGCTACCTCCAACTTCCACTATTTGGAGAGTATTGGGAAAGCTAAAACTTGTTAATTATGGTTTGTCTGAACGGGCAACTAATTCTGTTGATTTTGGAGGTTTGTCCTCTCTCGAAGAATTGGATCTATCAAAAAACAATGTCTTCAGTCTGCCTTCTGGCATCATTTCTGCCTTCAGTCTACAAGTCATCAAATAATTACAAGAAAAGTCTTGCTGAGGTACTATTTCTGTCTTTCTTGTACACAAATAAGCACACAATTGGCACATACTATATATTCATTAATTAATGTCTAATATTCAGCATTCCTTGAAATCAATAAATATATATACAGGCATTGTGCTACGGTGGTTATGGGTATGAAATTGTCTTCAATCGTTGTTATACGTTCAGCCAGAGAGATAAGTTCACTCTGATTCCAAATTGGTTCAGCTACCGTGGAAAAGGAAGTTCATTATCATTTCATGTACCTCCAGTTTTCGAAGGCTTGGTCGTTGGGGTTGTCTGGCAAGGTCATCCATATGAGTTGTGTAAGGTAATTATAAAAAATAAAAGCAACGGTATTCAATTGTTTGAAGCAACGCTAGGCGACTATAGATCTATAAGTTGGTTGAGATACATAAGTATAAGTGAGATGGCAATGAAAGAATATTCTGGAGATGAGGAATTGGAACTGTGCGTGGATTTCTGTCACAGTCTGGCATGGAAACGTAACGCTGAAGTGTTTGAATGTGGGATCCATGTGATAGTTGGAAAGACAGAAGCATTTGAAGGGTCAGAGTGGGATCATGAGTCTGAAGTTGGAAGAGATAGAGTAGTAATACCTGCACCACCATATCTGTCTCAATATGAGCTTTACAATTTCATTGAGATTGACGGCAAGCAAGGTCTTAGTAATTTATCAAAAAATGCCAAGCATCAGCTTCTTGAGGTACTATTTCTGTCCCTCTTGCATATATATATTAATCAGTGTCTAAAATCTCAGCATTCCTTGAATTCGATATTTATGCAGAAAATCGATCATCATTGTGACGACTGTGATAGTAATCCCTTCAAGGCTTACGATTATTGTGACTCTCTTATGGTTCCCTACGATTATTATGACTTTCCAAATTGGTTCCATGGAGTAGGTTGTTCATTATCATTTCATATACCTCCTGTTTTCGAAAGCTTGCTCATTTGGGTTGTCTGTTCAGGCGGTGGTGGGTATCAAGAATACAAGGCTATTATAAAAAATAAAAGAAACGGTATTCCATTGTTCGAAGCTACACATGCAAGACCCTATTTCCATCGTAGGTGGCTAATAGTCATAAGTAAACCTGAGATGGCAATGGAAAAATACTGCGGAGATGATGGATTGGAACTACTGATATTGAGGTCCGAAAAGAGTGAGGTGGTACGATGTGGGATCCATGTGATACATCCATTTGGACGGAGCAACTACGGTCAAACTCCAGCGTTGGATCATGACTTTTACAACCAAGAGTCTTTTGAAGGTTCAGAGGGGGATCATGACATTGACTACTACGAGACTTCATTTGAAGGGTCAGGATCGTCGGATCATGAGATTGACAACCAAGAGTCCGAAGTTGAAAGCGATAGAACGATACCTTCGCCACCATATCATCTGCTTCATCATCCCCGTCATGGTTCAATGAGATTTTCTACAAGGCAGCAGTGGAAAGCTTTTTTGATTCGGGCGTTCAGCCTATGGGGAATCATAACCATGCAAAAATTCTCACCTGAAAATCTCAATTAGTCGAGGGATTGGTTTAAGAAAACTCCCCACTTTTTGCCCACTTAGCTATGATATTATCATCTTGTTGTGTAAAATCACTAATTAAATAAATGTAGTATTTATTTTAGCTAGCAAAATTATTGGACTGATGTGGGCTGTGGTTGTTTAAAAAATCTTATCCAACATAATCTTCATGGGTGTTTAATGCCAATTGTTTCTTTTTTTTTTTTCTTGACTATTTCTATGCGAAAAAATGAGATTTTTATCAACTTGTTTTCCTCATAAAAGACCATATATGGATCTTTTTATCCAAGTCTTTAAAGTGAAGATTATACCATGGATCTCTTACACAAGTCTAAATCGCATAGAGTTCTCTAACTAAGAAATCCAAAAGGAATAGAAACTTTAAAGTGAAAAGGATTATACCTCAACGACCCTCTTGAGCATTGGTTATCCTTCAATTACAAGTGTCAGTTCTTCACAATAAGACCCATTAATTATTCACAAACAAGCTTTTCTTGTTTCTAATTAACAAAAACCAAACCCAGTTAATTAACATGTTCTTTTAAGTACTAATTAAAAACCAAACCATTGACTATTGAGAACCCTTTAACACAAATTAGCAAATCAACAAACAAGAACAAAAGATTTTTTTTTTAAAAAGGTGGAACTTTTTCGTCCAATTAACTTCTTTTAACTTTTAAGTACTAAAAACTACACCAAAAAGAGAAATCAGTTTCATGTTGTAAAACAAAGAAACGAAGAGCCCGTAAAACCTGAAGGAAGGATCATTGCACGCAAAAATGATTGGAATGAAATTGGGTTTTTGTTGTAAAACCAAAGACCCCACCTTTTGTCTATCTCTGTGTGTGTCTCTTCTTTTTAAGAAAGCAAAATTCGAAACTTTTGATGGTCTCCACTCTATTTGTTAGTTGAGAAGGGAGGAGAAAACAGGAGAAAGTATCTAACTTCTCGCCCATTCAAAGGATCTCAAGGCTGAGCTTGCTCTCCTTCGCGTTGCCAAGGGCGGTGCTCCTAACAAGCTCTCTAAGATGTAAACACTCATAGTCCCCGCCCTCATCTTTTTCTGCCTTTCTGTGTTTTTTTTTTCCCACTTAAATGGATTAATTGATCGATCTAGTTCTGTGTTAAGTTTAATGTGTTCTTTTTTAGGTCTTGACTTGTGGATTTAGGCAATGTTTGATTTGTTTGATTTATTGGACTTTATCAAGCTGGATTTGTTCTTAGATGTTCGTTTAATATCGGATTTAAGCTACATCAACGTGCTTTATTGATTTAGGTAGATTATGGTGTCATTTTAGGCCATTTAAGCTGCTTTCTATAAAGAAAATGAAAATAAAAATCATTTGTTCTTAAAAAAAGTTGAAATGATTTCAAGAATCTAGCTTGCAGTTATTTTGGGGGTGATGGATTTGCTTTTGAAATGCGATTTTGTGGGTTTGATGTAGGTAAAATCCAGATTAAAGATGAAGCAGCTGTTGTTTATTGCAGTTTGGTGTACAACAATGTTGTTCATTGTGTACGTATAGAACCACAATATTGGTGAGCCCGTTAAAAAACAAGGATATATGTCATGCCAAGTATTGATTATTAGCAATTAAGGAGGCTACTGGTCACCATGTCCTAATCCCATGAACCTTGTTGGCCTTAATTTAATTGATTATTACAGCGCTCACACTTTTTTAGTACAATATCATTGATGTAATCAAATTAAAATACAACTGGATTGAAATACAACTTCTTAGGAGAAATTTCAGTGCATTTAGAAGATAAGCAACATGAAGATAGTCATTCATGAGCAACTGCAATCACTTGTTTTCCTATGTTGCGGCCAGCGAAAAGCCCAATTAGAGCTTCTGGACCACCCTCTAGGCCTTCTGCTATGTCCTCCACGTACACGATCTTCCCTTCTCTAATTTTAGGCAAAATCATTTCCAGATACTTGGGGTAGAGATGATAGTAATCCGAAACTAGGAATCCTTCGATGCGAACACGTTTCAGAATGATGTTGATCAGGTTGTATATGCCATCAGGGTTATCAAATTTGTTGTACTGTGAAATCATCCCACACACTGCAATGCGTCCATGAAGCCTCATGTTGAGTAGAACAGCATCCAACATCTTTCCTCCAACATTTTCAAAGTAAATATCAATGCCCTCTGGCAAGTATCTGCCAGGAACAGAGGCATTAATTAGCACTTAACATAAAAGGCCTAAAACACAGATAAAGAAGGAGAATATATATCTTTGTTTCTTTGATGCCTCTAAGAAATTCCCACATAATATGGGCATAAACTTCCAGTTCAAAAAACTTGCTACTCACCTTTTCAAAGTTGCAACCAGGTCCGGCTCCTCTTTATAGTTGAAAGCCTCATCAAATCCAAACTTGTTCTTCAACAAGTCAACCTTAAGATTGATAAGAGAAATTAAAAGCAAACACCATACAGAATCTGGTTACAGATGTTTCTTTGCTTTCATGTCTTCTACTTAAATATGTGGCAATAAATTGAAAGCTTGCAGTTTTACTTGCTGAACAGCAACAACAGGACAAGTCAGTTGTTTGACACGGTTAACACTCATGATCGGCTGACTAACCTTTTCTTGGCTTCCAGCACTTCCAACAACATAGCAACCCAATAACTTGGCAAATTGGCCAACAAGCTGACCCATTGCACCAGAAGCTGCTGAAACAAAGACATGCTCCCCTTTCTTTGGAGAGCAAAGCTCATAAAAACCACAATAAGCAGTCATACCTGGCATTCCTGCAACGTATAAATGGACTACAATTAGATAAACTTTTGACCATCTAGGAAAGAATGATAATTATATGGGTGATGAATTATTAGATATAATTTTCAATTTCATTTACAATGGACGTTTGAATTAGATGGAAAAGGAAAGAATCTCTTTCTTTTGTCACTTTTCATCTTAATTGTTATTGCTGTATGCTTCATACGTCAGAGAATGAAGCTTATATCTTGAAAGTTTCCTAGCATGAAATATCATATCTGCTAAGGATGCCGAAAACTAAGTGGAGCTCACAATTACCGGCCATGTATTTTAGTAGCACCAAAGCTACCTAACTTAAGAAAGATAAAATTGAACAAAAAGGATAAAAAGAAAACAAAAAAAGCTAACCAAGAATTCCAGTGTAATAGGAAGGAGGCACATCCGTGTGTTCAATTTTGAACAGTCCCCTTGTTGACGTAATGAGACTGTACTCTTCCCAACCAGTTATTCCCCAAACCAGGTCACCTTTCTTGAAGTCTGCATGCCCTGAATCCAAAACTCCAGCCACTCCATATCCATTTAAAGGCTGCATTTTTTAGAACAGCCACATGAAAGTTTGAGCTAAAGTCCTTTACAGAAGTACATATATCAACAGCCCTATTCTAAATTGTATTGATTGTTTTCTTCAAAAGTATTCAATGAAATGCAAGATAAGCAGAGTGACTGACCGAACCAGGCTTGAAGGACTCAGCATAAGATCCTTCAAGTATTAACATTCTACCTCTCATGGCTGGATCACATGACAAATAAAGATTCTTGACTAGAATTCCTGGAGTTTCTTCTGGTACCTTAAGTTTGATAGAACTGGTGATCACATTCATGTCTGAATTCTTAGGAAAACCAGACATGACGTAGTCTTTCAATATCACCTGCTTGTTAGCTACTTCTTCATCAACACGCAGTGCCATTATGCGCCAATTTCTTTTTCTCAACAATTACAGAGGAAACTCAGAATGGGAAAATATAGATAGAGCAATATCAGTCTGGAAATGTTTGCATATATATGAGATATCCAGATGCCAAGGGCGATCTCCATTCTCAAAGCATGATATTAGAAGTATATGTTTGAATGTTACCTGCTGGCTATTAGCTAGCATCTTGGCAACCACCTTTACAATGAGACATGCATAAAATGCCAAGTTCTGATAAGCCGGCGTTGTCACAAGAAGGTAAATGCTGCATTTTGTACCTTCTCATGATGTCCTTATCCCACCTCAACAAAGGAACCTGTTGGTCGGTTTAAAGTACTGTTTAAACCGTTTGTAGCTTATTTTCAGAGTAGATTATTATTATCAAATTTAAAATTTATCAAATCAGAGTTTGGGTCTATGATTGTTGCTGCTGCTGCTGCCGCTGCCGCTGCTGGAATTTAAGTTGATGGTTTCTTTTGAATAGTTGCATTTAATTTATGCTAAAGAATATGATAATAGATCAGAGCCAAAATTGATTAGAATATGATAATAGTTGCTGTAGTTGGATGTTAGTTGGCAAATCTTTTCGTTTGAATTTTGCATTTCTAATTTTAGAAATGCAGGTTCATTTTGGATTAAACTATATATCTTGTGTTCTCTGCTATGCCTTGTGCCAAATTTATTTCCCTTATTTTTCAGAGTGATGTATTGTGAGTCAAAATTCGTATAAATCATCACAGCCAAACAAACCATTCATTACTCTGCACATCAGATATATGAACAAAAGTAGAAAAATTTCAGGACCTTCACTACTCTGCACAACAACTGTTGCTATTACTACTTGCTTCAAAAATCCAAACCCATCTGTGGTTTTCTTCTTTCTTTGCGTACATTTGTTTTATGTAATTGTAGTCTGTGATCTTATAGCTTTTCCTCTGTTGTCAATATAACTTTGGGTTCTGCTGTTAGATAAAATAATATATTTACACTCAACAAGATTGATAAATACTTTAATAACATAAATCAAAATTTGAGAGTTCCCTGGAGAGGCTACATCAGAGCCTTAGAAATAATATTTAACTCATAATCAAATTATTATTACAAACCAAAGTCTTCCTATTCACCTTTTCCGCTGAATCTCTAACCATTTCCGTTTATCTGTACTCACTCTATGGCTTTTTGTCCACATCAGCCCAAACACTATCTTGTCAATGGTGGTGGTTTCCTCCACGCCTCAATGGTTTGTTATGGCGGCGAGGGACACGAAAAAGAATTGAAAAGCTGGTGATGGAAGTCTTGGGCATTGCAATGTGTCTTGTGGTGTGAGTTGTCTGTCTGGGTGGCATTCTGTATTTCCTTCGCAGGTGATCTCCTCTGTTTCGAAAGGAAGAAGACAAAGAATGAAACAAAACGGCGTCGTTTCTGACTTGGGTGGCTCTTTTGCAATTTAGTCATTTTACGTTTCGAGATCTTCTAATCAGGCCCAAGGAACATTATAATCAGACCCCTGTATTTCGGTGTCGTTTACAAAACAGTCCTTGTCTTCCAATTTAATCAATTTAATCCTTAATTAATTCCAAACTTGGATATTTCTTCAATTAAACTCCTGATTTCATTAATTAAACTAATTTTAATCTTAATTAAGTCCTTAAATCTATCAATTAAATCCCTGATATCATTAATTTAAACAAATTTAAAATTTAATTAAGTCCCTAAACTTATTTATTCTTTTCATTTCTAGCAAAATTGAACCCTGAATTTACAATCCCTCTTTGGTTAATTCTTAAAAACTTTTCATCTTTTCATTTGTTCTGTATGATTCAAATCTTAATTTTTCTTCATTTATTCCATTTTATTTTATTTTATTTTATTTTTATATATAAAAAAAATTAAGTTATAACACATGCTCCACATCTTATGGCCATTGGCTTCATTGACATTGATTGAGTTAGTAATATCAATTATCAAAAATCTTATTGGTGCCAAGGTTTCTTATGGGCTAAGCGTGCAAGCCTCATAGCGTAGGTCTATCTGCTTTTGATATTTCTTGTCCATCCTATTCTTTCATTTTTTATATATATATATTTTTTGTATCTTAAAATAAAAACTACTTTAAATAAATAATTGCAATGATGTTTCATAAATCATTAAATTATATTATTATTTTTAAATAAAATTTTAAATTTTTATGGTTATATTTGCAGTATTTTTATAATTATGTACAAAACTCACATGCACAATATTTTATGAAATGGACAATAATATATAATGAGAATAATATATATATATATATATATATATATATAATTTTTGTATTGTGAATTTTTATATTTTTTTCTCAAATTAATTATTCTTTATTGTTTTCATAAAGTCTCATAAAAATAATGGGGATGTTATTATTTTTTATTTTGTTTTTGAAAATTAGTTCATGATAAGTTCTTATATAAAAAACCAAGCTTCTAATACAAAATACATTTTCATCAAAATAAAAGTAAATAAATGAATAAAAAAAGGGAATATTGGCTAAAGAAATATATTTTTCCTCTTAAATTTAAAGTATTTGAATTCTTTTATTTTTTATTCAAAAAACCTGAGGTGTTGATTAAAAAAGAAAACTTTCATGGTTTTATCGAATAAGAAAATAAATGCATGAACAAGAAGGGAGAATTTTGACTGAACAAATAAATTTTTTACTCTAGAATTTAAATCATTGCAATTCTTTAAGATATTTTTTAATCCCTGTAAAATTAAATAAAAATTAATTTTAAGAATAGCCCCGCAACATCAAATATGGGACTTCTCAAACAATACTCGCCTAAATATCCATTGGGTGTTGTATTTGCTTGGGCTGGGAACTCTACTTATATTGAAATATTTTTATTTCCAAATTAAGTTATACATTATTGGAAAACAAAGGTATCAAATGATAGGAAAACTAGAACTCCAGGGATCAAATTGAAGTTTTCCACGTCAAAATCTAAACCATGCTTATTTTGTTTTTCTTTGTTAAAGTCGGCACCCCTTATTTTAATTTCTATTTTTAACTATAATTTGAGACTGAATCCACCAAATAGACTTTTAAATAATAAATATATTTTATATAAATAAAATTAATAACAAGTACCAGATTAGACCCACAAACCAAAAAGCAGGGCTGAGAGACGAAAGCAGCCAAGTACATGGGGATGGAGGAGGGTGAGGGCCAGCTGGGTCTTCGACATACCCAACAACGCGGTTTTGTAATCAATGGTTGAGCTGCTTCAGCGAAGGTTCAATGATAATACAGACATCGTCCATCTTAAATTTCTAAGAAGAAGCCTTTTCCCAGCAGTAACGCGTCAAGCATATCTGCTATAATTGTAAGAAGATGCTTGACTGGGAAAAAAGTAAATTCAATCCACCTTTATATCAATGTTTCCTTTAAAGTATTATAAAAATAAAATGTTGTCCTTTAACTTTCATTAAAATACTAGATAACTTAATAGTTAAGTTTTGTGAATGATGTTTATTTTTCGAAAAGTAGTTTTTGAAAATTATTTTTTAAATTTTTCTGTATTTATTTGTTATTAGAAAAGTTGATTAACAGAAAACACTTTCCGATCAATGAAAAACACTTTCTAATCAACGGAAAATACTTTCCGGTCAACGAAAAACATTTTCCAGTCAATTTCAGTTAAAGAAAAATTTGGCTTGATTTTCAGGAAAGTATTTTTCCTTTAGCTGTGTTTGTTTTCCGGAAAGTGGTTTCCGGGAAATCACTTTTCAAACTTTCTTGTGTTTGTTTGCTATTAGGAAAGTTGGTCAATGGAAAACACTTTCCAGTAAAAGAAAATTTTGGCTTAGTTTTCAGGAAAGTGTTTTCCTGAAAAATTTGGGGGGAAAACACTTTCCAGAAGTTGTGAAAAATTTAGAAATGTCATTATTTGCTGATTATATCAAATTTGATCTTCAAACTTTTGATTGCTATATATATTTTGTTTTGAATATTTATTTTTCAATTCCATCTCTTAAAATTTTATTTTTATATTAACTTTGGTCCTTATTTTTATAATTGCTATTTGCTTTTTCCTTATCATTTTTTTATTGAAATTTTTATCTATCAAATTTGGTTCTTATTTTTTTGATTATTAATTATTTTATTTGGAATAATTTATGAAATGTTGATTATTATTATTTTAATTTCTTCATCTTTCATTTTTTTTTAATTTTTTAGATTTGATCTCTATTATTTTGATTATTATTTATTTTATTTGAGATAATTTATGAATTTTTTTTTCAATTTCATTCTCATTCAACTTTTTAATTTGCAAGATTTGTTCCTCGTTATTTTAATAAACTTGAGAAAAATTAAATATTAATAAGTTTTTTTTCCAGCTCATTTTCCATGACATAACCAAACATTGGAAAGTGTTTTCCAATTTATTTTCCATTACACTACCAAACGTTGAAAAATACTTTCTCGGAATTCACTTTCCCCAGAATTCACTTTTCAAAAGAAAATTACTTTCCAGCAAACAAACGGGGCCGAAGTTTTACAATGTTTTACGATTTTATATGTGATTGAAACGACAGAAAGCATGACATGTCTTTATATATATAAAGTTTATCATATCAATTATACAATATAGTTATTAAGTTCAGCCTAACATTGTAATTTGATTCAAATTATCGGGAAATCAAGATTTAATCCAAATCAAGATTAAAATTAAACTCAATTAATCCAATATACATGCCCTAAAATTGATGGGTTAGGGTTAGAGTTAAGTAAAAAATTGTAATTTTTTATATAAATTACATTCAAGTTTCCAGTTTCTAAAATTTATTTAAAATCAACTTTCACTTGATTAATCATCTTTATTTAATTTCAAATCATTGATTCTTAATGTGTGTGACTCGTTAAATTTTTAATATATTAATTCAAATATAAATTATAATTCTAAATAAAATTTAATTAAATAAATTATATAATTTAATTTATTATCAATTCAATAATTGATTGATTTATCTTTAAAGATCAAGTGCATTATCTAGTAATGTATCATAATCCCTCAAATATAAGGAAAATCATACATGGTTTAACTTAAATTTTTAATAATCAGTTTTTTAGTGTAATTATTATCCATTTACCTATAATGCTACGATTTAGACATTTGAGTATGAAATGTGTGTGCCTAGTCGAATCATGTCTGGTCTCAAAAACATAGAAATTGATTCTTTAAATAAGATTTAATTTTTTTTTCAAATCTTATTCCACCTTACGCAAAGATTTCATATTAAATATTATTTGAGAACATGTGAAACCCATAACAATAATTGGATATAATAATAATTCATATATAATTCATGTTATAGCCAATATTTACATATTTATTGCTATTGATTAAAACAACGTATAGCCAGAATCAAAACATAATATTTCATATATAAAATAAAAAATTCATGTTATAGACTTTTAATTCATGCTGAAATATTCATAATGAAAATTCAAAGGATTGGAAGAAAAAAAAACCATGCTAATATAACAAAAAATGATGAAATTAAAAAGAATAAATATTTCATAATTAAATTGAAAAAAAAATCATGGAAGTGAACAGTATAATACATAGTGTATTGTGTCTGGCACAATACTGAACTGAACTGGGCTAAAGTGATTGTGCCATCTCTTTCAGTTATTTCTATAATTTTCCCTTTTTAAAAAAAAAGAAAACAAAAAACATTCTTTAAACGAAGATTTAATTGACTAACGCCCTGGTCAAAATATGGTAGAAACAATAATTTTAATTTTTTTAAATAAAAAATATATTTTATATGAATAAAATTAATAACAAGTTTTAAATAATTTAAAGATAAAAAAATGTTTTTATTTAAATAATAAATATATTTATATGAATAAAATTAATAACAAGTTTTAAATAATATTAAAGATAAAAAAAATGTTTTTATTTAATAATAAATATATTTTATATAAATAAAATTAATAACAAGTATCAGATTAGACCCACAAACCAAAAAGCAGGGCTGAGAGATGAAAGTCAGCAGCCAAATACATGGGGATGGAGTGTGAGGGCCAGCTGGGTCTTCGGCATACCCAACAACGCGGTTTTGAAATCAATGGTGCTAGACGCAATGTGAATATGAGACTGTACATTTTGCCTTCTTTCTTTAACAATTATTGCATTGCTAATAATTTCCAACAGAACATATATTCTCCCTCTGGCAGAACTTTTTGAAAGCTGTTTTGAGAAAACAAGTGGCTCTAAGAGTTTTTCAAACACGTGTTTTACACCATATATCACCTTATGATTTATGAGGCCGGTGGGTTTGAGATCATCCCGAGGCTAGACCTGGAAAAAAGATTTATACTGAAGGTTCAAATTTTATTTTTACTATAGACTCGTTAATCAAACATCAATAAATGTTAAAGATGAAAAGATGTTTTTTTAATAATAAATATATTTGTATGAATAAAATTAATATAATGATTATAAAATATTTACATTAACAAGTATCAGATTAGACCCACAAACCAAATAGTAGGGCTGAGAGATACTTGCTTTTGTAATCAATGGTGCTAGACACAATGTGATTCTATCATCTCAACGAGATACGCGGCTACTTTTGAAAAAAAGAACAATGATTAGAGAAATTTCCTTCCTCTTTTTCCTGTACAATTATTCCTCAGCCACAACCGGGAAATTACCTTGATCACACGCTGCTAAAGAAATTTCCTTGCTCCCTTTCCTATGCATGTTACGCTTCATCTTTTGATAATTATTGCATATATTGCTAATAATTTGCAAGAAAGCATTTACATTCTTTCTCCGAAACAATATTGCCTCTACTATCCTTCAGTCCTCGTTACTTAACTCTTCAGCTAATCTTTCTGAGTGCTGCAATTTGATCTTTAAAGTCGCCAGGTCGGTGGAATTCGAACAACTCAAACACCATATTGAGGTAACCTTTGCGATTGTTGCTTCTGATTGCATGAATGCATGTAGTTTTACAGCAATATTAACACTAAGAAGATTGCGAAACAAGATAATTGCTACATGGGATTTTATGCTGTCATGTTTTTGATAGTATATAACCCTTCTTTGCTTCTTTGAAACTACATGTAAATTGAAAAACAAATTGAAAAATATGTTTGGGTAGTTGAAATAAATTACCGTTCCCGATTGCTGCAATTTCATAGCTTGTGGAATCCAACCAACCATTTGTTATATAGAGGTATAGCTTATACCTCTTCTTTGCTTCTTTCTTGTTTTAATTTCATGTCTTTACTGATAACAATAATTTGAAAGCTTTATGTTCAGATAGACATCATTGATGAGTTTATTGAGTTAATTCCTTGAATGTCTTCTAGAACAAGATCATTCCATTTTAGAATGCCGAAAGAAAAACGCAAACAATCCAAAGATGAAGAAAATGATTCATCCTCGCGAAAGAGAAGAAAAGCTGACCTCAGTACGCTTTTTAAATGCTATTGTTTTATGCTCTCTGGTTGTTAAACTTGAAGTATTAGGTGAAACTCAATGAATGAATGATTTTCTTACCTTACTCTCTAATAGTAATTGCGTTGAAATTCCTACTGATCAGCACATTCATATATTTGTATTGTCTTTGATGATCACTTCACATATATCCCTTACTAGTTATAATTGCAAGATAGCAGATACCTCCTGCAATCGCTTCATTGCTAATTAATTAATCGTGCCTTAATTTCTGCCGCTGCCATGACAGAGCCAGATTCTTCTCGATCTAGACCACAAGGGGCCTATGATGTCTTTTTGAGTTTTAGAGGAAAAGATACTCGCAAGACATTTACAGATCATCTATATACTGCCTTAGTTCAAGTAGGAATCCACACTTTTCGAGATGATGATGAACTTCCTAGAGGAGAAGAAATCTCCCAACATCTCCTCGAGGCAATTCAAGCATCAAAGATATTTCTAGTAGTCTTCTCAAAAGGATATGCTTCTTCTAGATGGTGTCTTGATGAACTAGTGGAGATTCTTAAGTGCAAAAATAGGAAAACTGGTCAGATTGCTCTTCCTATATTCTATGACATTGATCCTTCAGATGTGAGAAAACAGACTGGCAGTTTTGCAGAAGCATTTGTTAAACATGAAGAACGTTCTGAAGAGAAGGTGAAGGAGTGGAGAGAAGCTCTTGAAGAGGCAGGAAATCTATCTGGATGGAATCTCAAAGATATGGCAAATGGGTATGCCTTTTCTCTATAAGATTCACTTCCACACATTTGTGGAGTCATTATACATTATATATTTTACAATGTGAAAAAATAAAATACTTTTTGAACATACTTAATTCTCTCGCTATTAACTTGCTTTTGTCTATGAACAGGCATGAAGCAAAATTTATCCAATATATTATCAAGGATGTGTGGAAGAAATTGGAACCCAAGTACTTGGATGTTCCTAAGCACCTAGTAGGTATTGATCCGCTTGCTCACAATATTTTTCACTTCCTAAGTACTGCAACAGATGATGTACGCGTTGTGGGCATACATGGGATGCCAGGAATAGGAAAGACGACCATAGCAAAAATTGTATTTAATCAACTCTGCTATGACTGTGGATACGGATTCGAGGGAAGCTCATTTCTTTTGAATGTGAAAGAATTAGAATCTAAGGATATGGTTCTTCTACAACAACAACTTCTTGATGATGTTTTAAGACAAAATACTGACAAGATCAGTAATGTTGATAGAGGAAAGGCTCTGATTGAAGAACGACTTCGGCGCAAAAGAGTTCTTGTTGTTGTTGATGATGTGGATCATCTGGAACAATTGAATGCTTTGATGGGAGAGCGAAGCTGGTTTGGTCCCGGAAGCAGGGTAATAATTACAACTGGAGATGAACGCTTACTTCGTGAATGTGATCCGAGATACCAGGTTCAAGAATTGCACCCAGATGAGTCCCTTCAGCTATTCTGTAGGCATGCGTTCAGGGACACCAAGCCAGAAAAAGATTATGTTAAGCTTTCGAATGACGTAGTTGAGTACTGTGGAGGGCTTCCTTTAGCTCTTGAGGTTTTAGGTTCTTGCTTGTTTGGGAAAAACCAAGATAGATGGAAACCTGTAATTGACAGATTGAGAAAATTTCCATACATTGAAATTCAGGAAAAACTTAGAATAAGTTATGACACACTGGATGACCCTACACTAAAGAATATATTTCTTGATATTGCATGCTTCTTTATTGGTGGACGGAAAGAATACGTTGCTAAAGTGCTAGAAGGACGTTATGGTTACAATCCAGAAGATGATTTCGGAACTCTCATTGAAAGGTCTCTGATTAAAGTTGATGATTCTGGAACGATAAGCATGCATGATCTATTACGAGAGATGGGAAGGGGGATCGTTAAGGATGAGTCACCTGAAAATCCTGCACAAAGGAGCAGAATTTGGTGTCAAGAGGATGCGTGGAAAGTACTCAAGATGCAGATGGTAAGAACTCAACGCATACAGAAAAGCACATTCATTTGTATCTTTCTTGTCAAACTTATTACAAACAATCATTTGAAAGTTCTATTGATTTTTTCCTTTTGCTTTCTTAGGGAACAGAAGTTGTACAGGGCCTTGCACTGGATGTGAGAGGATCAGAAGAGAAATCACTAAGCACAGGATCATTTGCAAAAATGAAAAACTTAAAATTACTGCAAATCGATGGAGTAGATCTCACCGGATCTTTCGAACGGCTTTCTAAAGTGTTGACGTGGATTTGTTGGCTTAAATGTCCTTTGGAATTTTTACCATCCGACTTTTCACTGGATTACGTAGTTGTTATTGATATGCAGTACAGTAACATTAAAGAACTATGGAAGGAAAAAAAGGTATGAAACATACCAAAATGCCCAAAAAGTTATTTATTATGTAATTTATATTTACAAGTTACAACTTTTGATGATTACTTGTTAATGATTTTCCTCACTGTTCTGACAGATTCTCAAGAATCTAAAGATCCTTGATCTCAGTTATTCAAAGAACCTTGTTAAAACACCAAACTTGCACAGTTCAAGTTTAGAGAAACTACTACTTAGAGGTTGCTCAAGTTTAGTTGAGCTACATCAATCTATTGGACATTCAAAGTCTCTTGTATGTTTGAATATTTCGGGGTGTTTACAATTGAAGGAGCTGCCGAAGTGCATGGGTTATATTGAGTCCTTCACTACGCTTCTAGCAGATGGAATTAACAACGAGCAGTTTCTCTCTTCAGTTGGACATTTAAAGTTTGTGAGGAAGTTGTCATCGCGCGGGCCACACTGGAACTTATCATATCAGCCTTCACTAAATTATTGGGCTTGCAAGAATTTGGGAAATCTAGAACTTGTTAATTGTGGTTTGTCTAAACGTGCAACTAATTCTGTTGATCTTGGAGGTTTGTCCTTTCTCGAAGAATTGGATCTATCAGGAAACAATTTCTTCCGTCTGCCTTCTGGCATCGGCATCCTTTCTAGGCTGCGGCTTTTGAGGGTTGCGTTTTGCAGAAATCTTGTATCAATCCCAGAGCTTCCCTCAAATTTAGAACATTTGGATGCACGAAGTTGCATATCAATGCGAACGGTAAGACTACCAATCCAAGCAAAAAAATATCTAGATCTGGATCTGTTTGGTTGTCCGCAGTTAAAAGAGATTCGAGGCATGGAAGGTCTAATTAGTAATCATGGCTGGATTATTCGCTCTGTTCCCTACTGCATGTTACCAAATAATTATAAGAAAAGTCTTGTTAAGGTAATATTTCTGTCTCTCGTGCACACAAATAAGCACACAATTGGCACATACTATATATTCATTAATTAATGTCTAATATATACAGGCACTGTGCTACGGTGGTTCCGGGTATCAAATTCTCTTCAATCGTTGTAATACGTTCAGCCACAGAGATGAGTTCACTATGATTCCAAATTGGTTCAGCTACCGTGGAAAAGGAAGTTCATTATCATTTTATGCACCTTCAGTTTTCCAAGGCTTGGTCGTTTGGGTTGTCTGGCAAGGATCGAGTTGTAGTTCATATCCGGAGTGTAAGGCAATTATAAAAAATAAAAGCAACGGTTTTCAATTGTTTGAAGCAACGGTATACCGAGGTTGCCGTACAAGTTGGTTTAGATACCTAAGTATAAGTGAGATGGCAATGAAGGAATATTGTGAAGATGAGGAATTGGAACTGTGCGTGGGACTTTATATGGGAGCATACGCTGAAGTGTTTGAATTTGGGATCCATGTGATAGTTGAAAAGACAGATTCATTTGAAGGGTCAGAGTGGGATCATGATGGTCTGTACAATTTCATTGAGATTGACGGCGAGCAAGTTCTGAGAAATTTCTCAAAATATACCAAGGATCTGCTTCTTGAGGTACTGTTTCTGTCTCTCTTGCACACAAATAAACACACAATTGGCGCGCGCACACACACATATATTAATCGGTGTCTAAAATCTCAGCATTCCTTGAATTCAATATTTATGCAGAGAATCGATTATCGTCACGGTAGAGTCTTCGATTATTGTATGATTCCAAAATGGTTCAGCTACAGTGGAGAAGGATGTTCATTATCATTTCGTATACCTCCAGTTTTCGAAGGCTTGGTCATTTGTGCTGTCTGTTCAGGTGGTTGTAGGTATCAAGAGTACAAGGCTATTATAAAAAATAAAAGAAACGGTATTCAATTGTTCGAAGCTACACATGCAAGACCCTATTTCCGTCGTAGGTTGGTAAGAGTCATAAGTGCACCTGAGATAGCAATGGAAAAATATTGTGGAGATGATGAAGTGGAACTACAAGTGATATTGAGGTCCGGATGGAGTAAAGTGGTACGATGTGGGATCCATGTGATAGAGACACATCAATTTGGACCGAGCATATACGACATTTACGACCAAGAGTTTTTGGAAGGTTCAGATGGGGATCATGACAAGACTTCATTTTGGGATCGTGACTACGAGACTTCATTTTGGGATCGTGACTACGAGACTTCATTTGGGGATCATGACATTGACTACTACGAGACTTCATTTGAGATTGACAACCAAGAGTACTCCGAAGTTGAAAGCGATAGAGTGATACCTTCACCACCATATCATCTGCTTCATCATCCCCGTCATGGTTCAATGAGATTTTCTACAGGGCAGCAGTGGGAAGCTTTTTTGATTCGGGCAGCTGGAAGCCTACGGGAAATCAAAATCATGCAAAAATTCTCACATGATGATCTCAATTAGTCGAGGGATTGGTTTAAAAGATTATGATATTTAAGCATAAATACATGATGGATTAGATTTCATAATATTATTGTTTGTTATTCTTGTACATAAAAATATTTTTATGTAATAAGAATTTTTAAAGTTTGGGAGAAGAAGCTTAGATAGCAGACTTGGCTTTTTCCTGATGGGTAGCGGTGTGAGTTTTTTTTACCTCAGAAGAGGATCGCATGGAAAGGTTTTTGGGACGTTTAAACTATATTGCTCGAATTATTTCATAACTTACAGTCACTTACAAACCAATTTTTCGATTGCTCTGAAAGAAAAACCCTGGGGTATGGGATGAAGACTGTCAAGAAGCTTTTGATAAGATCAAACAATATTTACAAAGGTCACCTCTATTGACACCATCTGTGCCTGGAAAACCTTTCATTTTGTATTTAACAGTGACCCAATCAGCAATGGATTGTGTGCTCGGCCAACATGATGAGTCCGGGAGAAAAGAGCAAGCCATCTACTACCTCAATAAGAAGCTCGGCCAACATGATGAGTCCGGGAGAAAAGAGCAAGCCATCTACTACCTCAATAAGAAATTCATGGAGTGTGAATCCTGTTATAATATGGTAGAAAAATTGTGTTGTGGTCTGGAATGGAGTGCAAAGAGGCTCCAACAATATATGCTATACTACACCACCTAGCTAATCTTAAAGATAGACCTTTTGAAATATATCTTTGAAAAACCATACATGTCAAATAGGTTAGCTAGATGGCAAGTGCTATTGGCTGAATATGATATCATCTATAAGACCAGAAAAATTTGTGAAGGGAAGTGTCATCACAGATCATTTAGCTGATTACACCTTTGAAGAGTATAAGCCATTAAACTTTGACTTCCCTGATGAAGATGTTTTAGCAGTAGAAAGTGATTGGTGGACCATGTACTTCGACGGTATAGTGAATGTGTCTGGTAACAGGGTTGGTGCTGTAATAATTTCTCTAGAAGGAAAATAGTATCCCATCTCAATTAAGCTGCAGTTTAATTGTACAAACACTTAACATTGTTGAATATGAAGCTTGTATTCACGGCTTGGAAGCTGCATTAGAGCTGAAAATAAGGAAATTAGAAGTACATGGAGACTCTATGTTGATAATTTACCAAATAAAGGGTGAATGACAAATGAAAGATGAGAGGCTAGGACCATATCAGGAATATCTCTCTAAGTTGGCTGAAAGCTTTGAAGAGATAGAGTTTACTCATCTAGGAAGGGATAAGAATCAGTTTGCTGATGCTTTGGCAACTTTGGCCTCTATGGCTACACTTGATTGTGGTGTTAAAGTACATCCTGTAGGAATCGAGATCAGAAGCTTTCCTGCTCATTGTTGTTTGATAGAAGACGAAGTGGATGGCAATCCTTGGTATACGGATATAAAAAGGTTCATTCAATATCGAGAATATCCTTTCGAGGTTTCAAAGATAGAAAAGAAGACTCTGAGAAGAATAGCAATTGAGTACTATATAGATGGGGAAATCTTATATAAAAGGTCATTTGATGGGACTTTATTAAGATGTTTGGACGAGTTAGAAGCTAGCAAGGCTTTGCAAGAAGTGCATGGAGGAATTTGCACTCCTCATGCAAGGGGGCACATGATGGCTAGACAAATTCAAAGAGCTGGGTATTTTTGGATGACTATTGAGAGAGATTGCATAGAATTTGTTCTAAAATGTCATAAATGTCAGATATATAGTGATAAAATCCAGGCACCTCCAGTACCTTTATTCAACATGGTATCACCCTGGCCATTCGCAATGTGGGGAATTGATGTGGTGGGGCTAATTAATCCGAAAGCTAGCAATGGTCACCAGTTTATCCTAGTTGCAATTGACTATTTCATAAAATAGGTAGAGGTCTGCTCATATGCCCACGTGACTCAGAAGGTGGTCAAGCGATTTATTGAGAGGGACTTAATCTGTAGGTACAGTCTACCAGAAAGGATAATAATTGATAATGCCAAGAACTTCAATGGGAAGATGATTGAGGAATTATGTGCTAAATGGAAAATTAAGCATTCTAATTCATCTCCTTGCAGACCAAAGATGAACGATGTTGTGGAAGCCGCTAACAAAAACATAAAGAAGATTATCCAGAAAATGGTGGTTACCTACAGAGATTGGCATGAATGGCTTCTTTACGCTCTTCACGCGTATTGAACTATGATAAGGACATCAACTAGGGCTACACCTTACTCATTAGTTTATGGGATGGAGGTAATAATGTCGTTAAAAGTGGAGATTCCTTCTCTAAGGGTCCTCATGGAATCTGAGCTTGAAAAGGCTGAATGGGCTAAAGTACGATATGAGCAATTGAACATGATCAGTGAAAAAAGACTGGCTGCAATTTGTCACCGCCGACTGTATCAAAAAAGGATAGCAAGAGTATACAACTGAAAAGTTCGACCAAGAGAATTCAAAGAAGGAGATCTTGTATTGAGAAAAATTCTGCTACTTCCTAGTGATGATCGTAGCAAATGGGCGCCCAATTATGAGGGCCCATATGTAGTTAATTAGTACTTAAAAGTGCATTCTCATTAAGGCTTTATATCATCATTTTGCACTTGAAGTATCAATAACCCTTTAACTAAAGCATGTTTTATAATAACAAGTCTAATACTATAAGATACCTTTAATTTATGGTAAATGTTCATCTTAACTGCAGGCCTACATGTTTTATAATAACAAGTCTAATACTATAAGATACCTTTAATTTATGGTAAATGTTCATCTTAACTGCAGGCCTATCACATAAATCAAAGGATTGATTGACGAGTCTAACTACTAAAATTAAGAAGACAAAGAGAGGGGCAAGCTTAGAAAAGAGATGTTGGTTCAGTCCAAACTGGAACACTAATCGATTATTGGATCATACCTGGAGCTGTAGAACTTGGATTTAGGTCTAGTCTATATGGATGGAAAGCTAAGACATAGGCCTAAAACTTTCATGAGAGTCCAAGATTCAAAAAGGTCGTTCAAGTTCAAATTGTAGCAACAACGAAGAAGTTGGAATCTGTCCTGCAGCCCAGACAATGTTCAGTGTTCAATCCATATCTCGAGTTCTAGAAGTCCAAATGCACCGATTCTTTATTTTTTTGTGGAAAGCTGAGACAATTTTCTAGAACTTTCATGAAGACTATCTGTTCAAATTCTGACGTTAGCAATGACGTTTTGTTCAGACAAAAAGATAAGGATTGGCACCCAGTCAAGATGTGGCCACCCACTCAACAATTAGTCATCAAATCAATAGTTTCAAATTTTAGCTTATAAAAGAAGGCATTTGACATGCATTTAGGCATCTTGGTTTTCAGATTAAGATCATGTTCTTACTCTCTCTCTCTTTATATTTTTGTAATGCTTAAGTTTTGTTTATATTAATCTCTTGTTTATGCTTTTCATTTCCTTTCCTTTACTTAGTTAACTTATATCTTATTTATGTTCTTATCTTGTTTATTTATATTTCTCTCTTTCATTTTGTTTAGCTAAGTTTATTATGTCAAGGTGAAAAGGTTACACTAATGGTGTAAGAATAAGTATAGTATAAACTTAACATGGACTTTCATGTTTGATACTAACATGTTTTGTATTTGTTATCTTGTTCACTTTTAATACTATGCCTGTTAAATGGTTAATCTAGATTTATGTTGTATAACCCTTGGTACAACAAATACTTGGCACTTTCTTAGCCCAACCGTATGGTATAACCGACACCTGTGCTATGAAAGGAACTTGATTTGTTGTTAACATAAGTTATAATCATGAATACCTGACAACATTAACAAGTATTAGCATTATTCGAATAAGATAATTAATGTAATCATGTTAACAATTTATAACCCGATTGGAACCTCCTTTGTGTGTGGTTTCCAGTTGAGTAATAAAAAGAATTTATACTATACTTGTTTGAAATACCATTAGTGGATCCTTTAACCTTGATAATTATTTTATCCTTATTTAATCCTTATATCAACATCACATCTCAAAGCTCTCTTCAACTCTTTTTCTGTTATTATCTATTTCTTTATTTGTAGTTTATACAGTTAACCTCCCTGTGGTTCGACCCCGGTCTTGCCAGGTTATTTATTACTTCGACACTCCTACACTTGAGAGAAGACATCAACTCTTTGGTTGTGTCAAGTTTTTGGCGCCGTTGTCGGGGAAGGTAAATTCTTGTATAAATAAAATATTTTATTTTATTGTCTTTTCTTTTCTTTCCTTTTATCTAACTTTTGTTTTGTTTTGTTTCTTTTTTCTTTTCTTTTCTTTTCTTTTCTTTTCTTTTCTTCCATTTTATTCTCTTCCTACATGTGCATGAGAGTTTGGTCACGTACATTAAGTGGTAGACTTTGTAGGGTATCCTCATCATTTTCAGAAAATATGGTCGAAGACGATAACCAGTCGCTTCATAATGAGAATAATCGAGTTAAAACACTTAGAGACCACATGAATCCCATAAGAACAAGTACACCTTCATGCATAGTTTCCCCCCTGATGCATCTTATTTTAATTTTAAGCCAGACATTATTCAACTTTTACCTTCTTTTCATGGCTTAGATCTAGAAAATCCATAATTGCATTTGAGAGAATTTGAGGAGGTCTGTAACACCTATAATGACTTAAATTGTAGTATGAACACCATCAGATTAAAGCTTTTTCCTTTTTCATTAAAAGATAAAGCTAAAATATGGCTACAAAATCTTAAGTTAGGATCCATTCATGCTTGAGACGAAATGCAACAATAACTTTTAAAGAAGTTTTTTCTGTCTCACAGAACAAACTCTTTATAAAGACAAATCAACCAGGAGAAACATTTTACCAATGTTGGGATAGGTATCAAGACTTGCTTAATACTTGCCCTCATCATGATTTTGAAACATGGAGATTGATTTCATATTTTTATGAAGGGTTAACACCTAAAGATAGACAAATGGTGGAATTGATGTGCTATGAAACTTTTGAAGATAAAGACCCTAATGAAGCAATGGAGTACCTAGATTTGCTAACTAAAAATGCTCAAAATTGGAACACTACAGGTACTTATAAGGCACCAAGTAAAACTCAACCTCATACATCTAGTGGAGGTATGTACAACCTTAGGGAAGATCATGACCTCCAAGCTAAGTTTGCATCTTTAGCTAGAAAAGTTGATGCACTAGAATTGAAAAAGAATGGTCAATTAAAATCTGTTCAAGACATTGTGTGTCAAATTTGTGAAACCAATGAACACTTAACAAATGATTGTCCAACTTTGCCTTCTTTTAGGGAATGCCTCCATGAACAAGCCCATGTTTTAAACAGTTTCCAAATGTCCAATCATAACCCATACTCACAAACGTATAACCCTGGTTGGAGAAATCACCCAAATTTCAGTTGGAAGAGTGATGCATAAACTTCACAGCCACCGTTTCAAACACAACATAATTTCCAAAATTCTCATGGATATGCACCTCCTTATGCTCCACCTCCTAGAAGAAATCTTGAGGAAACATTGCACGCATTCATTGAAAAGCTGGAGACTATCAACACTCAAAATGCTTAAACCATGACAGATCTAAAAGATGCTCTTGCAAAATTCACATCTGCTCTCAGTTTTCAAGAGAAAGGTAAGTTTCCATCTCAACCATAGCAAAATCCAAAGGGGCAATACAATGCAAATGCAAGTAGTTCCAGAAGCCAACACATGGATCAAGTCAAATTAGTCATCACTCTTCGCAGTGGTAAGGTTATTGAAAAACCCACTCTTGAACCTTGTGAGAAAGATGATGAGTCAATCTCTGAGGGTAAGGAAAGAGTTGAATCTGAACATTGTAAAGAAAAGACTGATTCCCCGCCAGCACTTCCATTTTCTCATGTCATGACCAAACAAAGAAAAGTCAATCACAATTCTGAAATCTTTGAAACTTTCAAGCATGTAAGGATTAATATACCTTGGATGCTATTAAACAGGTACCTTCTTATGCTAAATTTTTAAAAGATCTGTGCATTGTGAAGAGAAAACTGAATGTTAAAAAGAAAGCCTTTTTAGCCGAACAAGTAAGTGTTATTCTTCAAAACAATAATGCTTTGAAATATAAAGACCCTGGTTGTCCTACAATTTCATGCTTTATTGGAGAACATAAAATCAAAAAAGCTTTACTTGATCTTGGAGCTAGTGTGAATTTACTTTCATATTCGGTTTTTCAAAGTCTCAATCTAGGTGAGTTAAAACCAATTTCTGTAACTCTTTTACTTGCTGATAGATTTGTAAAAACGCATAGAGGAATAGTTGAAGATGTGTTAGTACAAGTTGATAAATTCATTTATCCTGTGGATTTTATTGTTTTGGATATACAACCTGTTGAAGCATGTAATTTAATTCCTGTTATTTTAGGATGCTCATTTCTTGCAACTTCTAATGCATTAATTAATTATAGGAATGGAGTGATGAAGTTATCTTTTGGAAAGATGACATTGGAGATGAATATTTTTAATATTTGCAAGCAACCTGGAGATGATAATGATTTATAAGAAGTGAACTTTATTGAAAAATTAGTTCATGATCAATTTCAAACCACTTCCAGTGAAATTGATATTGATGAATCTGATGATTTGTAAATGGTTTATTTTTAGAAAGAATCAAAGGCAAATAGTTGGAGACCAAAAATTAAGGAATTGCCACCACGATCAATTGAGTCTATACCTTCAAGTGTTCAACCACCAAAACCTGATTTGAAGCCGTTACCATTCAATCTCAAATACTTATTTTTGGAAGAAAATGAAACTTTTCTGGTAATAATCTCTTCCAAACTTAATGCATATCAAGAAGGTAAGTTATTACAAACTTTGAAAATGCACAAAAATGCATTAGGATGGATCATAGCTGACATAAAAGGAATTAGTCCTTTGATTTGCACACACAGGATTTATTTGGAGGAAAATGCTAAACCCTCTAGAGAAATGCAATGAAGGCATAATCCTAATATGAAAGAAGTAGTGAAAAATAAAGTGATTAAGCTTCTAGATAATGAAATCATTTATCCTATTTCTGACAGCAAATGGGAAAGTCCTACCTAAGTTGTACCCAAGAAGTCTGGAGTCACTGTGATAACAAATTAGAAGAATGAGTTAATTCCAACTAGGACTATTACTGGTTGGCGCATATGCATTGACTTTAGAAAACTTTATTCAATGACTAGAAAAGATCATTTTCCTTTACCTTTCATGGATCAAATCCTAGAAAGAGTTGCAGGTCATAAATTTTATTGTTTCCTATATGGCTATTTAGGTTACAACCAAATTGAAATTGCATTGAAAGATCAAAAGAAGACTACTTTCACATGTTCATTTGGTACTTTTGCATATCAAAGGATGCCTTTTGGATTATGTAATGCACCAGCCACGTTTCAAAGATGCATGCTCAGTATATTTAGTGATATGGTTGAATGTTTTCTTGACATTTTTATGGATGATTTTTCTATTTTTAACGATTCATTTGATGATTGTTTGACTAACTTGGAAAAAGTTTTGAACAGGTATGAAGAGAAGAATCTTGTACTGAATTGGAAAAAATGTCACTTTATGGTAACAAACGACATTGTACTTGGTCACATTGTTTCAACGAAAGGAATTGAGGTTGACAAATCTAAAATCAAGTTAATTGCTAACTTGCTAACACCAAAATCTATTAAAGATGTTAGATCATTCTTAGGACATGCTGGTTTTTATAGAAGGTTCATCATAGATTTTAGTGTAATATCTAAGCCATTTAGTAACTTTCTAACAAAGGATAATATTTTTTAATGGACTAAACATTGTGAAGAAGCCTTTGTTAAACTTAAAAACTTGCTTACTTCTGCTCCTATCATTCAACCTCCTGATTGGTCATTGCCTTTTGAAATAATGTGTGGTGCTAGTGATTATGTCATGGGTGCTGTCTTGGGACAAAGAAAAGATAAGAAATGTTGTGTGATTTACCATGCAAGTAAAACTTTAAATAATGCTCAAATGAATTACACCACCACTGAAAAAGAATTACTTGCAGTAGTATTTGCATGTGAAAAATTCAGGTCTTATCTTGTTGGCTCACATGTTGTTGTTTTTAGTGATCATGCAGCATTGAAATATCTTCTTTCTAATAAATATTTTAAGGCTAGATAGGTGCAGTGGATTTTGTTACTTCAAGAATTTGATATCACAATCAAAGATAAGAAAGGCACCGAAAATGTTGTCGCATATCGTTTATCAAGATTGACAACAGATTCGAGATTTGACATCACATCAATCGATGACTACTTTCCTGATGAATCTTTACTTTATGTCTCTACAATGCCTTGGTTTGCTAATATTGTTAATTTTCTTGTTTCAGGACATTTGCCAGCTCATTGGAGTACCCAAGACAAAAGAAAGTTCTTGAACGAAGTGAAGAACTTTTATTGGAATGACCCTTATTCATTCAAATATTGTCCTGATCAAATATTTTGAAGATGCATTCCTGACAATGAGGTAAGTAGTGTCATTAAATTTTATCATTCTGAGGCATGTGAGGGTTATTTCTCATCAAGAAAGACAACTGCAAAAATTTTACAAAGTGGATTTTTCTGGCCCACCATGTTCAAGGACTCGCATGTATTCTGCAAGACTTGTGAAAATTGTTTAAAGTTGGGATCTATTTCAAAACATCACATGATGCCTTTAAATCATATTCTTGTCATTGAGTTCTTTGACTGTTGGGGTATAAATTTCATGGGTCCATTTCCTCCATCATTTGGTTTCTTGTACATATTAGTCATAGTAGATTATGTTTCAAAATGGATAGAGGCAATTCCAAGTCGAAACAATGATAACAAAACAGTGATAAAGTTTTTGAAAGAAAATATTTTGAGTTGATTTGGAATCCCTCGAGCCATGATAAGTGATGGTGGAACACATTTCTACAACAAGTCATTTAAATCTTTAATAAAGAAATATGGAATCACACACAAAGTTTCCACCCCTTATCATCCTCAGACAATTGGACAAGTAGAACTTGCTAATAGGAAGATTAAATAGATCTTGGAGAAAACAGTGAACCCTAATAGGAAAGACTGGTCTTTAAGACTTAATGATGCACTTTGGGCTTATAAAACTGCTTATAAAACATCATTAGGTATGTCACCTCATAGAGTAGTCTATGGAAAACCTTGTCACTTGTCTGTGGAACTTGAACATAAAGCTTATTGGGCTATTAAAGCTTTTAATTCAAACCTTGATGATACTAATTGTGAAAATTACAAATAAATGAGCTTGAGGAAATAAGAAATTATACGTATAAAAATTCAAGAATTCATAAAGCAAAAATCAAGGAGTTTCATGACAAGAAAATACTGAGAAAAACATTCAATGTTGGTAAAAAAGTCTTGCTTTATAATTCTCGACTCCATTTATTTCTTGGAAAAATAAGATCAAGATGGAGCGGTCCTTTTATTGTGAAACATGTGTATCTATATGGGGCCTATGATATCGAGAATCCTAAGAATGACAATGTTTTCAAGGTAAATGGGCATCGTTTGAAAGTTTACTTTGATAATTTTTCAGTTGAACATGACTCTATTGAATGAGTGATCCTATGTATAAAGATTGATTCTTTTTCTCACATTGTTTTTGTGTTTCTTTTTTGTGTGAATTTTGTTTTGCTAGTCTCTCTCACCCTGGTCAAATAGCGGATAACGGTACTCCGTAACTCTTAAGTTGGTTCTTTCAGTTTCCCATAATAACTGATATCTTTGTATATATTTTGTGCAAGTCTTCACTCTTTCTCCTTTCTTTGCATCTCTTCTCCAATTCTCATTTGAAAATGGACATCACTCTTGAAAAATTAAAAAAATATTTTTCCATTTTGCCTCCAAATGCGATTGCAAAAATTTACCGTGCTACCTCCAAATGCGTTTGCAAAAATTTACCGTGCTAGGTGTGCAAGATTGAGGTTGTTAATAACTCATGGAATTCTTGAAGATATTCGCTGGCTAATTGAAGCAAAGGTCTGATTATCAAGTGAGTCCTTCAATTCTTTCATTTCATACATGCTTGGAACAAGTAAAAGCACTTTTGCAAAGAAACGTCGTACAAACGACTGAAAGTCTATCATCGATGTGCTAGATGACTTGTAATGCACAATGTCGTTCTTTACGAATGATATCTATAAACTGTGAAGATAATATACAATTCATTAAGGATGGCTTGAGTAAGGAGTCTTTAAATAATCTTCTATTAACTTTTGAGACGCATCCTAGTGGAGATGTGCATCGTGCAATTCATGATTTATGTATATACTGCCTTAGTCCAAGCAGGAATCCACACTTTTCGAGATGATGATGAACTTCCTAGAGGAAAAGAAATCTCCCAACATCTCCTCGAGGTAATTCAAGAATCAAAGATATCTATAGTGGTCTTCTAAAAAAGATATGCTTCTAGATGGTGTCTTAATGAACTTGTGGAGATTCTAAAGTGTAAATATAGGAAAACTGGTCACATTGCTCTTCCTATATTCTATGACATTGATCCTTCAGATGTGAGAAAACAGACTGGCAGTTTTGCAGAAGCATTTATTAAACATGAAGAACGTTCTGAAGAGAAGGTGAAGGAGTGGAGAGAAGCTCTTGAAGAGGCAGGAAATCTATCTGGATGGAATCTCAAAGATATGGCAAATGGGTGTGCCTTTTCTCTATAAGATTCACTTCCACACAATTATATATGGAGTCATTATACATTACCTATTTTACAATGTGAAACAATAAAATACTTTTTGAACACACTTAATTGTCTCGCTATTAATGACTAATGACTTGCTTTTGTCCATGAATAGGCGTGAAGCAAAATTTATCCAAGAGATTATCAAGGATGTGCTGACTAAATTGGACCCCAAGTACTTACATGTTCCTAAGCACCTAGTAGGTATTGATCCGCTTGCTCACAATATTTTTCACTTCCTAAGCACTGCAATAGATGATGTACACATTGTGGGCATACATGGGATGCCAGGAATAGGAAAGACGACTATAGAAAAAGTTGTATTTAATCAACTCTGCTATGACTGTGGATATGGATTCGAGGGAAGCTCATTTCTTTTGAATGTCAAAGAATCAGAACCTAAGGATATGGTTCTTCTACAACAACAACTTCTTCATGATATTTTAAGACAAAATACTGAGAAGATCAATAATGTTGATAGAGGAAAGGTTCTGATTAAAGAACGACTTTGGCGAAAAAGAGTTCTTGTTGTTATTGATGATATGGATCATCTGAAACAATTAAATGCTTTGATGGGAGAGCGAAGCTGGTTTGGTCCCGAAGCAGGGTAATAATTACAACTAGAGATGAACGCTTACTTCTTGAAGCAGATCAAAGATACCAGGTTCAAGAATTGGACCCATAGGAGTCCCTTCAGCTATTCTGTCAGAGCCAGGTTTGTTGTATTATTGGTAGTAAATTACTCATCAATTGGTATCAGAGCCAGGTTACACCATGGACACCAGAGGAAAATCCAACACTGAGTTCCGCAGCGAGGTCAATGAAGCTTTGGCAATCCAACTTCGATCAGGTGCATGGCACTCTACAAACTATACTGACTGAGTTACAAGCCTTGCGCATCTCCAGGAGTCCAAGAATGAATCCTCCAGAGTTGAACCCATTTGCTCCTGCTGAATCATCAGGTCACAACTCAGGAACCCATCAATCCTCACTTAAACTCAATTTTCCAAAGTTCAGCGGGGAAGATCCAATGGGGTGGATTTACAAATCTGAGCAATACTTTGAATACAACAATGTTTCACCTGTCCAACGAGTGCAACTTGCCTCCTTCTATCTAGAAGGAATAGCCTTACAATGGCATCGATGGATGACTAAATTCCAGGGACCATTAACATGGGAGGAATTGATCAAAGCCATTCTCCGATGTTTTGGTCTAACTGATTTTGAAGACCCCTCCGAAGCTCTTTCAAGACTCCGACAAACTACCACCATTGCAGCCTATCAAGAAGAGTTTGAAAAACTCTCCCATCAAGTTGATGGCTTTCCAGAAACCTTTCTTATCGGTTGTTTTATTGCAGGTCTAAAAGATGATATTCGCCTAGATGTCAAGATTAAGCATCCCACCATACTACCTGATACTATCGGTATCGCAAGGTTGATTGAAGAACAAAACCAACTTTAAAAGAAGGTAACACACCCTTACCGGATCCAACCAACTGCAGCTACAACAAAAACAAGCATGAGTAATACTGTAGGGGTACTTGGACCACCACCAAATTTGATGCAGAACATGAATCCCACATCAAATGTCAGACGGATTTCCACCCAGGAAGCACGAGAAAGGCGAGAAAAGGGCTTATGCTACTATTGTGATGAGAAGTTCATTCCGGTTCATCCCTGCCAACGACCCCAATTATTCATGATTAGTGATACAAATGATCAAGATTCTGCAGAACAATCTAAGTTACTACAAGTGGAAGAGGACCAAGAAGCTATTCCTGAAATTTCCTTCCATGCAATTGCAGGTACAGCTCATCCTCAAACCCTTCGGGTGATGGGAAGATTGAGGAGCAAAGAAGTCATGGTATTGATAGACGGTGGGAGCACACACAACTTTATCGATCAATCCATAGTCAACAAATATGAGCTACATGTGGTTCCTAATAAAAAAATTCCAGGTGACAGTAGCTAACGAGGCGAAAATAGATTGCACAGGGTTATGCCCATCACTCACCATCATGATACAAGGACAGCTTATTACAGCAGATTATTTTATTCTTCCGGTAGCAGCGTGCCCAGTAGTGTTAGGAGTGCAGTGGCTTGTGACACTAGGTCCGATGGAGACAGACTATAAAAGACTCACCATGTCTTTCAAAAAGGATGGGAATTTATGTGTTTTTCAAGGGGTTGAAACAATCAGGACTACAAGTTTTGACAGAGAAGGAATTCAATACTATGTACGTCTCTAGCCAATTCTTTGCTATCATTCCAGTGGGCTCCATTACCCAACCAAATTCACATCCATCTGAAATAGCCCAACTCTTATCCAACTTCTCTCACGTTTTCAACCCTCCTGCATCCTTACCATCTAAACGAACAAATGACCATCAAATTATGTTGCAGCCCAACGTCCAACCAGTCAGTGTAAGACCTTATAGATATCCATATTATCAAAAGACCGAGATTGAACGGATGGTGAAAGAGCTATTACATGCAGGATTCATACGCCCCAGCCATAGCCCATTCTCCTCACCTGTCTTGTTGGTCAGAAAAGCAGACGGGGATTGGCGTTTCTGCATTGACTATCGGGCTCTAAATGATCTTACCATCAAGGATAAATATCCTATTCCAGTCATCGATGAACTTCTCGACGAATTACATGGAGCAAAATTTTTTTCCAAGCTCGATCTTCGTGCTGGTTATCACCAAATCAAAGTACATGAAGACGACATTCCTAAGACGGCATTTAGAATACATGAAGGCCACTACGAGTTTGTTGTCAAGCCGTTTGGACTTACCAACGCACCTGCAACCTTCCAAGGACTTATGAATGATCTCTTCCGTCCTCACTTATGGAAATTCATTATTGTCTTCTTTGACGACATTTTGGTGTATTCAAAATCTTAGGAGGATCATTTGAGTCACCTACACACTGTTTTGACAATCTTGTCTACTAACAGTTTATTTGCAAATGAATCTAAATGCAGGTTTGGGGTTACTTCAGTTGATTATTTAGGCCATGTCATATCGGAGCAAGAAGTTTCTGTCGATCCGTCCAAAATTGTAGCAGTTTTGGAATGGCCAACTCCAACCACAATTAAAGGAGTCTGAGGGTTTTTGGGTTTAGCCGGGTACTATCGAAAATTTATTCGGAATTTTGGTGCCATTGCGGCTTCCCTCAATCAGTTGTTATCCAAAGATGGGTTCAAATGGAACGAAATGGCAGAAAAGTCATTCAATGAATTAAAACAAGCATTAACATCTCCTCCAGTTTTGGCTCTACCAGATTTTACACAACCGTTTGTCATTGAGTGTGATGCTTGCGGAGTTGGTATAGGAGCTGTGCTTTCTCAAAACAATCGTCCCATAGCTTACTTCAGTGAGGCTCTTAAAGGTTCAACTCTAACTCTCTCCACATATGAGAAAGAGATGTTAGCAATTGTGAAGTCAATTAAGAAATGGAGACCATATTTGCTTGGCAAATCATTTATTGTGCGCACAGACCAACAAAGTCTCAAATATTTGTTGGAGCAGCGCATTATTACACCGGCTCAGACCCGTTGGCTACCAAAGATTATGGGGTATGAATATATCATTGAGTACAAGAAAGGAGTTGACAACCAGGTGGCTGATTCTCTCTCACGGGTAACTGAATTTCAGTTTCTGTCAATTTCTACTCCACATGTTGATTGGTGGCAGAAGCTTCAAAATGAAGTGGCACATGATCCGTTCTTTAAGACCTTGGCTGATAGTACATCTCCCACTACTGTATTTTTATACCGAGATGGAGTTTGGTTCAAAAAGGGTAAGATTTATTTGAGTCCCACTTCCTCTTTGTTCAAGATATCATTATGGAATGTCATTCTTCTCCTACGGGAGGACATTTTGGATATCATAAGACGCTATCCCGACTCAAACAAAGCTTCTCTTGGCCACAAATGCGTGGGACAGTCAAAGATTGGATATCATAAGATGCTATCCCGACTCAAACAAAACTTCTCTTGGCCATAAATGTGTGGGACAGTCAAAGAATTTTTATGAAGTTGTGATGTTTGTCAACGGTACAAAACAGATTCCATGCGACCTGCGGGATTACTTCAGCCATTATCAATTCCTGACAGGGTGTGGACTGACATATCCATGGATTTCATTGAAGGGTTACCACCATCCAGTGGTCATACAGTGGTTATGGTTGTTGTTGATCGTTTGTCTAAATATGCACATTTTGTTCCCATGAAACATTCATATAAAGCTGCCATAGTTGCACAGGTTTTCGTCTCTTACATAGTTCGGCTGCATGGAATCCCAACTTCCATAGTTAGTGACCGGGACCGAGTATTTATTAGTTTTTTTTGGCGAACACTGTTTTGGCTTCAGGGAACTAAGTTATGCATGAGTTCAAGTTACCACCCTCAAACTGACGGACAAACGGAGGTGATTAATTGCGTCTTGGAGCAGTACTTGTGGTGTTTTGCAGGGGATCAACCACGCAAATGGATTGACTGGATTCCATGGGCAGAATTTAGCTATAACACCTCAGTCCATTCAGCCACCAAAATGACACCTTTTGAAGCAGTGTATGGAGTTCCACCTCCGAACTTATTGATGTATGTTCCAGGAACTTCCAACATACAGGCTGTTGATGGATATTTACGTAATCGAGATGCCATCCTATGTGAGTTGCGAAAGAATCCCTCATTAGCTCATGCACGGATGAAATGTCAAGCGGATCAATGACGTCGTGAGGTTATCTATGAGGTGGGCGACTTTATATACCTGAAACTGCAACCTTACCGATAGACATCGATGGCATTTCGCAGCTCTTTGAAGCTGTCACCCCGGTATTTTGGTCCATATTAAATCACAGAAAAAGTTGGACCAGTAGCTTATCGATTGGCTTAGCCTTTGGGTTCTTTGATTCACAACGTCTTTCATGTTAGCAAGTTAAAAAAACATGTTGGCCCCATCACTACCATCTCTACTCAGCTTCCTCCTGTGACTGATGAAGCCAACATTCTCCTGCTACCTGAGATAGTTCTTGATCGCAGAGTCGTTCAAAAAGGCCAATACCATCCCAAGGTTGAAGTTCTCATTAAATGGAAAGGCGCCTTAGATGATGATGCCACTTGGGAAGATGAACGCCGCTTGGCTAAGTCCTATCCTGCATTCCTTGCGGACAAGGAATCTTAAGGGAGGGGAATTCATATGTTTATCCTTGCAGGGTAGAATGGTACGTGGGTATGTGCTTATCATCCAGTAGTGCATATAATGGAACACGTACGTTGAGGTGAATGAGGAATGGGTCTTAGTTAGTTACTGATGGTTGCTGGAAACTAATGTAGTGGGAGGAATATTTCCTTATTGTTAGTTTCGTATTGTTAGTGCTTTCCTATTTTTAAGCAGGTTGTTTACATTTCTTAGTTTAGTCGGCTATAAAATATAGCCAATAGGTTCTTTTGAATTATGCAGAAAATAATAAATAGCATCCTTCCTACTCTTGCTTATTCTTCTCTTCTTCCCTGATTCTTGTATTGTTGGTAGTAAATTACTCATCAAGTAGATCTCACCGGATCTTTCAAACGGCTTTCTAAAGTGTTGATTTGGATTTGTTGGCTTGAATGTCCTTTGGAATTTTTGCCATTTGATTTTACACCGGACTACGTAATTGTTATTGATATGAAGTACAGTAACATCAAAGAACTATGGAAGGAAAAAAAAGGTGAGAAACATACCAAAATGCGCAAAAAGTTGTTTATTATGTAACTTCTATTTACATGTTACACCTTTTGATGATTATTTTTTAATGATTTCCTCACTGCTCTGACAGATTCTCAACAATCTGAAGATCCTTGATCTCAGTTATTCAAAGAACCTTGTTAAAACACCAAACTTGCACAGTTCAAGTCTAGAGGAACTACTGCTTGAAGGTTGCTCAAGTTTAGTTGAGGTAGATCAATCTATTGGACATTCAAAGTCTCTTGTCTATTTGAACATTTCGGGGTGTTCACAGCTTAAGGAGCTGCCGGAGTGCATGGGTGATATTGAGTCCTTCACTGAGCTTCTAGCAGATGGAATTAACAACGAGCAATTTCTCTCTTCAGTTGGACATTTAAAGTGTGTGAGGAAGTTGTCATTGCGCGGACACTGGAAGTGGGACTGGAACTTACCATATCGACCTTCACCAAATTCTTCTTGGATTTTAGCTTTTCGGATAACTCCAACTTCCACTATTTGGAGAGTATTGGGAAAGCTAAAACTTGTTGGTTATAGTTTGTCTGGACGCGTAACTAATTGTGTTGATTTTAGAGGTTTGTCATCTCTCGAAGAGTTGGATCTATCAAGAAACAATTTCTTCCACTACCAGAAAACCAGCAAAAACCAACGGAATTACCGACGAAAATATTATGTCGGTAATTATTACCAACGGAATAAATTCCGTCTCAAAATCTGTTGGTATATACCGACCGTATCTCCGACGGACTATACATTTTGTTTGGAAAGATGCAACGGCGTGGTGACGTGGAGTTTTTTTAGACGATTTTACCGACGGAATGACCGAGGGATTCAAATTGATATAGTCGTACAGTGACATCACCGATGGAATCACCGATGAAATGACCGAGGGATTCAAACTAAGATAGCTGTACAGTGACGTGGCACTGTCACCGACGAAATCACCGTTTCTTATACCTTGTACGTGGTCACAATATCTGTTTTTTGTGGATTTTATCATTTTTTTGTAAGTAAATCTATCCCTTTTAGTTTTAACATTTAAATGTGAATTTTATTGTTTTTTTAGTATATGTATTTTGTTAACGTATGTACTTGTTTGATTGTTATTTGTCAAAGAAACTTGTAGTATGAATGTATAATTTTGTAGTTGTTGTAGTTTGTTTTAGATTTTGTCAAATTATATTTGTTTGTAAATTGTTGAAATTTTGTTTGAATTACACCGAATTAAATGTGTTGTGATGAAATAAATAATTAATAGCTTGTTTAACGGGTCTTTTTTAATTGTTATCAATTCTATTTTGAAGTTGTGATTTCTGTAAATTTATATATGTATAAATTTGTATGTATGAACGTTGATAGTTGATAATTGATAATGAATATTTAACATAAGTGTTGTTTTAGTTTGTTTGATAATGTCGGGGAAAACCAATATTTTTGTTATGTTTTATAGAGGTTCAATAGAAGTCATGGATGATCGTTCATAGCTGTATCGAGACTCACCCCAAGGATTGCGGAGGATGGATTATTGTAACGGTGTCCAGGGTTTTATTAATTTCGCAACATCTATTCCGAGAAATTTTACTGATGGCGGTATTAGGTGTCCATGTAGGAAATGTAAAAATTTAAAGTTTCTGCATCAAGATGTTGTAACGATGCATCTTCTAACCAAAGGGTTCATAGAGGATTACCTGTGTTGGTATGCACATGGAGAACTATTTGTTCCTGATGAGAGCATGGAAGAATAGGTGGTTGGGTCAACTTCTAGTGCTAGCAACATGCATGAAGTTGGAAATGAGAACAGTAATCCTTACAGGAACATGGTTATGGATGCAATGAGAATGAGTGAAGGTAATGTCAAGGAATGTCCAATCGTAGAAGAAGAACCTAATGCAGATGCAATAAGGTTTTTTGATCTGTTGAAAGATTCTGACGAACCATTATGGGATGGCTTCAGAACCACAGTAAATTATCAGCTGTAGCACAGGTGTTCACCATCAAGTCAGATCACGGGTTGAGTAGGGTCGGTTATGACAAGATTATTGAATGGGCGAGAAGCATTTTACCTGAAGGAAACAGGCTGAAAGAGAACTTCTATGATGCTAAGTCCATGATGAAACCCCTCGGTTTAGGATACCAGAAAATTGATATATGCCCTAACTTTTGCATGTTATACTACCTTGAAAATGCTGAGATGACCGAGTGCATGACATGCGGGCATTCCCGTTACAAACCCAGAACTGGTAGAGGGAAGACTCTCGTGGCATATAAAAAACTTAGATACTTCCCAATCACACCTAGACTGCAGAGGTTATTCATGTCACCAAGGACTGCTGAGCACATGACATGGCACCAATCACACCATGCGGTTGATGGAGTGATGGTTCATCCTTCTGACGGTGAAGCCTGGAAACACTTTAACAGTATGCATCCTCCCTTTTCAGCTGAATCAAGGAACGTGCGTCTTGGGTTGTGTACAGACGGATTCAACCCATTCGGGTCATTTGCTGCTCCTTATTCTTGTTGGCCGGTCATACTGACGGTTTATAACTTGCCACCGGGGATGTGTATGAGGCCGGAGTTCATGTTTTTATCTATGGTCATACCAGGTCCGAGCAGTCCGGAGCGGAATATAGATGTTTGTCTTCGTCCGTTGATTGATGAGTTGACGCAGTTGTGGTCCTCTAGAGCTTTGACTTATGACATCTCGAGGAAACAAAATTTTGTTATGAGAGCGGCTTTGATGTGGACTATCAATGATTTCCCAGCTTATGGAATGGTTTCTGGTTGGAGCACGCATGGAAAGCTAGCATGTCCATATTATATGGAGAACAACAAGGCATTCACACTAACAAACGGGGGTAAAGCTTCTTTTTTTGACTGTCACCGTCGTTTCTTGCCACATAACCACAGGTACAGAAAGAACAGAAAGGATTTCTTTGTTGGCAGAGTTGAAAATGATGTTGCACCCCTGCGTCTTTCCGGTGAAGAATTGTTTGATGTTGTGTCAGAGTACGGTGAAATTGTGTTTGGTCTCCAATCAGGTAAGCAGAAGTTTCCTGGTTTTGGTTTGACCCATAATTGGCTGAAGTGAAGTATGTTTTGGGAGCTTTCTTATTGGAAGACCAATCTTCTCCACTATAACCTTGACGTCATGCACATTGAAAAGTACGTGTTTGAGAACATTTTCAACACCGTCATGGATGTGAAGGGGAAGACAAAGGACAACATCAAGTCTAGATTGGATGTAGCGCTGTTCTATAACCGTAAAAATATGGAGTTGGTTTGTGATGGGTCACGGGTCGCAAAACCAAGAGCAAGCTTCGTGCTAAAGAAAAATGCACAACTACTAGTCTACAAATGGCTTAAGAGTCTGTGTTTCCCCGATGGACATGCCTCGAACATATCAAGATTGGTTAATACGGTGGAATGCAAATTATATGGAATGAAGAGTCATGACTGCCATGTGTTTATGCAAACACTCATCCCATTAGCTTTTCGTGATTTGTTGCCAAAGGGGATATGAGATGCACTAACGAAGATCAGTCATTTCTTCAGAGAATATGCTCCAGCAAGTTGAATGTTGATCACATTGAAAGGCTTGAAAAGAATATCATCGAGACAATATGCAAACTTGAGATGATATTCCCTCCATCATTTTTTGACTCAATGGAGCATTTACCCATACATTTACCATTTGAGGTAAAAGTTGGAGGACCGGTCCAGTACAGATGGATGTATCCATTTGAGAGGTTGGATATTACAGGAGCTATGTAATTCATAATTAAATGTTTTTATTTTTATTTTTTTAATTGATATATATATATATATATATATATATGTAGGTACTTGTTCAATCTTAAAAAAAAAAGGTTAAGAACAAGGCGCATGTTGAGGCGTCAATATGTAAGACCTATATTGTTGAGGAGATCTCAACATTTATCTCATACTATTTCGAACCTCATTTGAGAACGAGGATCAACCGTGTTCCACGACACGATGATGGTGGTGAAGTGCCTTCAAGTGGGAACTTGTCAATATTCTTCAATCCTGGACGATGCACACCTAAAAATACCGTGAGGGGAAGATATTTGTCTGAAATAGAGTTCAGACAAGCACACAATTATGTCTTATTTAACTATGATGAGCTGAGACCTTTTATTAAGTAAGTGGATGTTCGATTTAAACTTTGTCAAGAGTGTATTATTTATGTTTTGTGATACCATAAACTCATATAATTTGGAACAACCTTGCAGGCAACATCGACGATACTTACTGTCCAATAACTCACAGCTGACCGAATCCCAGATCTTTCAATTACAAAATGAACAATTTGCCACATGGTTTAGAACACATGTAAGTCTTATCACAAACTCATTATCTCTTGCAATGTAATTAATTGTATGTCAATTTTACATAATATCCATTTATTGATTATTGTTGTATTTAATTTACAAGATTTATCAAATGGGAGGTAGTGCTGCTATTTCACTGTCTTTACTAAGCCTGGGCCTTGAAAGAAAAGTCAAGTGCTATAACAGGTATTTTGTTAATGGATATGTCTTTCATACTGAAGAATATGGGCATGGAAGAAAGACATACAACAGCTTTACCGACGATAATTATCCGTCGGTATTTCACAGAGAGTTGCCAAACAATTACTAGCCAAACCATAATTACCGACAGACATATTCCATCGGTGATTACATACAGACGGCTTTACCGACGGATAATATCCGTTGGTATTTCATAGAGAGTTGCCACACAATTACCACCGATGCCATAATTACCGATGGATTATCCGTTGGTAATTACCGTTGAAAATTCAGACGGATTTAGTCTGTCAGTAATGTTACCGCGGGAATTTTTTTTTTGGCGCGCGAATCCGTCTGTAAGACCGTCGGTGGGTTGTTTTTTTTATTCGCGACAGAATTAGCGACGAAAAGGGGAGTTACCGATGACTATTATACCGACGGACGTGTTTCGTCAATAATGCTGTCGGTAATTATTTCACCGATGGAGTTCATTCCTTCACCGATAGAATTAGTCCGTCGGTAAAACTGTTTAATGGTGTAGTGTAAATTCTTAAAATATTTATTATTATTTTTTATTGCATACAAAATAATGATATATGATTTTCAATGTATTTTTTTATTGAGACTTTCTTTTCATATCATGCTATTTTTTTTAATTTAAAAAACAATGCTTCTAGTAAAAAAAATATATTTTTTAAATAAAAAATGCATATAGTTTTTAATTTATGTTATTAAACACATGCATGAACTTTTCAATTGACAATTAATTTTTTTCATGATGTCGTGCTTGGCCATTCTTTTTTTGCATCAAAAATTAACTTATAATCTTACTTGTAATAAGTTGGCTAGTCTAATCCTATTTTATTTAGAATTATAGTTGATATTTGAGCCAATAAAATAGAAACCTAATGAGCTACACACATTAATAATCATTGATAAGAAATTAAATTCGGATAATTAATCAAGTATGACTTGATTGTAAATAAATTTGAGAAATTAAAGACCGGAGTGTAACTAATACAAGGGATTACATTTCTAGATCGAGAAAAATCAAATAAAAACTTGATTGCATAAATTTGTAACAACTATTCTAAAATAAAATATGTGACGTTTTTCAAGGGGCAAAGTGATATATTTTTCATTGATAGGGATATCAGGTTTTCTCTATAAATTGAATGTTATGCCTCATATTCTTATGCACTACAACAATAACCTATAGTGGATTTGAGACTAGAGAAAAGAAAAATAAAAGAGCTAGCACTCAAGCCCTAACAATCTCTCTTTTCTAAAAGAATTTAAGAGATTTTTGATTTGGTGATTCATGTGTATTACTTTTAGAGACCGTATAATTAAATGACTTGTGATTTACAACAATTTAATCTTTAAGAGTTGATCATACTATATATATAAGTAAGAATTGATCTTATGTAATATTTTCACAAACCCTAAACAATCTTATATTATCTAAAAGGATCCAGGGAACCCTATAAATCTTATGTAATATTTTCACAAACCCTATAAATCTAAAAAATAATGTTTTTGCTACATTCATGTTTAGACCCATTTATCTTTGAAAAATATGCACAAATGTTTTACATGGAAAGACACCTGCATAATTGATTGTAGGATACATCTTTGACGTATAGATCAATCCCCCATTGACAATGAATGATGTCCTTCTATTTCCTCGAGCTAGCTAAGTTAATAACTAAATATTGTAGGTAATTTAAGGAACAAATTCATATACATTTGAAAGCGCGTTCTGATTACATCTTCTGTTTAAATAATTGATTAAGAATGGGATGCATTCAGGACAACAATTAACTAATGATCTCTAGTCATCTCTTCGTACTTGTACTGAGTAATGTTAAACATCAAGATAATATAATATGTTGAGAAATTAAAAACTTTAAAAATTAACAATATCTAAATATCTAAATGGTGTGGAGGAATTATGTTCCCCATGCCTAAATTATCGTGGTTTACAACAGTAATTCACGATGTTTTTTTTTTCTTTTTATTTTTTCATTTTTTTCCAACTTTCCCTCTGTTTTTTGTTTTTTTTTCTTTTTTTTCTAACTTTGCCTTTTCTTTTTCTTTTTCTTTTTTTTCCATTTAATTTTTTAAAAAAATTAAATATTGAGCTGGTTAAAAATTTTGTTTTGTAATTTTTTTCCTTTAAAAAACTGTGGATTGTTAGTATTTTCCCACATAGTTTTTCTATTTTATTTTTTTATTTTTTTAAAATTATATTTGTCAATTATTTTTATATTGAGCTGATTGAGAATTTAGTTTTGTAATTTTTTTCTTTAAAACATTGTTGATTGCTACAGTGTTTCTCCGCATGGTTTTTGTTTTTGTTTTTTTATTATTATTTTCTCCGAAATTATCTTTTTTTATTTTATTTTTTAATATTGAGCTGATTAAAAATTACAGTTATAATATGTGAGTAAATCATTGTAACTTTCCTCGCAAATTACTGTGGATTACTACAATGTTTTTTCTCATATGGTTTTTTCTGTTTTGTTATGTTTTTCCCTAAAATTGTCTTTGTCAATTTTATTTTTAAAATATTAAGCTGATTAAGAATTGCAATTACAAGTAAATACAAGTTTTTCCTTACAAAACACTATGGATTGATACATTTTTTTCTCACATGGTTTTTTTCCAGTTTCTTTTGTGTTTTCTTTTTTTATAATATTTTTTTCTAAAATTATCTTCATCAATTTTATTTTTTTAATATTGAGTTGGTTAGAATTTAACTTTGTAATAAAACTTAATCATGTGGGGAAAACAATGTAGCTTTCCTCACAAAACATTGTTGAAAATTACAATTACAAGTAATTGTAAATAAGGTTAAATCATGTGGGGAAACATTGTAGCTTTCATCACAAAACACTATGAATTGCTACAGTGTTTCCAACATGATTTTTCCTCTTTTTTGTGTTTTTTTTTAATATTTTTTTCTTAAAATTGTCTCTATCAATTTGATTTTTTTTAATATTGAGCTGATTAAGAATTTAGCTTTATAATTTTTTTTCTTTAAAACACTGTAAATTATTGCAGTGTTTTCTCATATGATTTTTTTTATTTTTTCCAAAATTGTCTTTGTTCATTTTTTTTAATATTAAGTTGGTTAAGAATTATAATTACAATAAAGCTAAATTATATGGGGAAAGCGTTATAGTTTTTCTCACAAAACACTATGGATTGCTACAGTATTTCTCTAAATGGTTTTTTATTTTATTTTATTGGGAAAGCACTGTAGTTTTCCTCACAAAACATTGTCAATTGCTACAATATTTTTCCTCATGGGTTTTTTTCATTCCAAAATTATCTTTGTTGATTTTTTTTTAATATTAAATTGGTAGAGAATTTAGCTTTGTAATTTTTTTTTCTTTTTATTAAAAGAAAAGCTAAATCATGTGGCGAAAGCACTGTATCTTTCCTCCCAAAACACTGTGGATTGCTACAAATCATTTTGTTCAGTCTCTAAGTTTTGATCACCAACACAACTTTTTTTTCCGTTATGAAATATTGGCTCCATCATACCTTTAGTTTCTATTACTTATCTAGCGCTGGTTCACAATTACAATACTATTATATATATTTATTTTATACAGCGCGCGGGCATGCATCTCGTACACATTATTAGTCGATGATCACAGTCTTACAGTATGTGTAGTTGCGAGTACTTTTCAAATAACTTTTCATGTCAAAATGCATGCCAATAAAGTTTTTTATTTTTTTAAAGTCAATATTAACATTAGCATATTAAAATGATTTGAAAACACTAAAAATATATTAATCTGAAGTAAATAAAAAAAATAAGTGAGACTCACTTGTAGATTTCATTAATGTGTGTTCTTGGAGTTTTTTTAAAATCATGTTTTATTATATTAGACCATCCCTGACAGAACAAGATGAACTGTAATAATTCATGCAAAGGTACAAACTCAGAAATCAAAAAATAAAGCACTTAATTAATCTAAATTTCTGCTTGTTGCAGCTGCATG